>LQAG01000195.1_pt1 | contig 24308 bp, 38 predicted proteins | sample 1535801 | NCBI WGS metagenome assembly LQAG01 (sample SAMN04331584, study PRJNA305678) | bioreactor metagenome | isolation source: bioreactor_3 inoculated with Wadden Sea sediment 1st replicate of a... | place: Germany:Bremen | reverse complement strand
CCTGTCTCCTCATGGAAGCTGCGGATGGTTTTGACTGTTTCTTCATCATCGGCAAAAGAAGCAGTAAATTCTTCATGGACTTTCGCCATCTGTACGGCGGAGAATTCCATCACTTTTCGCTCGCTGAAATCGGCCATCTTGGCGGCAACGTTTTCCGTGTTCTGATCAAGCAGATAATAGAGATAGCGCTCAAAGTTGCTGGCCACCTGGATATCCATGGACGGAGAGAGTGAATGATGAACTTCGGCTGTTGAATAATCCCCCTTGGTCACAAAGCGGCTGAGGATGTTGTTTCCGTTGGTCGCCAGAATCAGGCGGTTGATCGGAAGGCCCATACGTTTTGCGATATAGCCGGCAAAGATATCACCAAAATTGCCGGTTGGAACTGAAACATCCATTTTCTTTGCCGGCTGCTCTTTGTTGACTTGAAACCAGGCATAAAAATAGTAAACCACCTGAGCCAGAACACGGGCCCAGTTGATTGAATTGACGGCTCCAAGGGCGTGTTCTTCCTTGAAATCAAGGTCGCCAAAAATTTCCTTGACGATCGACTGTGCGTCATCAAAGGTGCCGTCAACTGCAAGATTAAAAACGTTATCATCCAGCACGGTTGTCATCTGCAGTTCCTGGATCGGTGAAACCCGTCCCTGCGGATGAAGAATGAAGATATTGATATTTTTTTTGCCGCGCACACCGTAGATTGCGGCACTGCCGGTATCACCACTGGTGGCGCCAATGATGTTCATACGGCGACCACTTTTGATCAGGAAGTACTCAAAAAGATTACCGAGAAACTGCAAAGCCACGTCCTTGAAAGCGAGGGTTGGACCGTGGAACAGCTCAAGAATATAGAGATCGTCCTGTCTGTTCAGAGGTGTGACCTGATCATGCTCAAAACTCGAGTAAGAACGTTCAATCAGTTGCCGCAAGTCATCATTTGGAATATCTGTAGCAAAACGGGAAATAATAGAATACGCCAATTCCGGGTAGCTGAGATCGGCCATCGCCGCCAGCTCTTTTTTTGTCAGTGCCGGAATCTGTTCCGGAACCAGCAGTCCGCCGTCATCGGCGAGGCCCATCATGACGGCTTCACTGAAGCTCAGCCCCTTTACCTGTCCACGTGTACTACAGTATTTCATTAGGTTGGTCTCTCTTTTTTAGAATTGCTTGCTGAATCGATAGATCAAGTTCGTTTAACCATTAGGATTCTGTCTCGATTGATCGGAATCTTCGTCTCAAATCGTTCTGCTTTGCCGATCTCAACAGATGATCGACGATGGCGACGCATATTAGCAATAAAAACAGATGAATGGAAGTTGATCGAATAAAAAGCGGGAGTTGCAAAAAACAACTCCCGCAGAAGAAACATTGTGGCAAATTGGCTATCAGTGATTATGTCCCTGTGCATCGACGACGGCGACAGCTGCCATGTTGACGATATCGGCGACATCATCACCACGTTGGAGAACATGTACTGATTTCTTCATACCCATGAGGATTGGACCAACAGCTTCCGCTCCACCCAGTTTATTAAGCAGTTTATAGCTGATGTTGCCCGACTGTAAATCAGGGAAGATAAAACATTGGCATCACCTTTGAGCATTGAAAATGGATATTGCTCTTCGGTCAAATCCGGATCGAGGGCGACATTGGCCTGAATTTCTCCATCAACAATCAGTTCAGGGGCCTGTTGTTTGACCAGTGCGGTCGCTTTTTTGACCTTTTGGGCACTGGGGTGGTTGGTGCTGCCGAAGTTGGAGAATGACAACATCGCAACCTTGGGCTCAATATCGAACTGACGCGCCTCCTCTGCCGCCAGGATAGCTGTTTCGGCGAGCTCTTCGGCGGTTGGGTCGATATCGACTGTGGCATCGGCAATAAAGACCACTTTCTTTTTAAAGACCATCATATACATACCATGGACTTTGGACAATCTGTCGTGCTTTCCGATAATTTCCAGGGCGGGTCTAATCGTTTCGGGGTAATGGTGATTGATACCGGAAAGCATTGCATCAGCGTCACCCTCCTGGACCATCATGGCGCCAAGGTAATTGGGATTAGCTGTCAGCCTGCGTTTAGCACCCGCATAAGTCACGCCTTTGCGCTGACGGAGCTCAAACATCTTATTGATATAGTATTCCCGATTCTCGCAGGTCATCGGATCAATAATCTTAATATCACCAAGGTCGAGGTTCATTTCTTGGATCTTGCGCTTGACCTCTTTCTTGTCGCCCAGAAGAATCGGGGTTGCGATATTCTCTTTAATAAGAATTTGGGCCGCGCGCAGAATTTTCTCCTCTTCGCCTTCCGGGAACACCACGCGTTTGGGGTTCGTTTTGGCTTTATTGATCAATGAACGCATTGATTTCTTTGGAATGACTCTGCAGAGCCTCAAGTGATTCACGATATTTTTCCATGTCTTTGATCGGCCGGCGCGCGACTCCACTGTCCATGGCGGCCTGGGCCACAGCAGGAGCAACATGCAGCAGAAACACGGGGGTCAAATGGCTTGGGAATGACATATTCCCGACCAAATTGGATGTTCTCTCCGCCGTAGGTTTGCGGACCGAGTCAGGCACATCGAGCTTGGCCAAATCTGCCAGGGCTTTAACGCAAGCAAGTTTCATCTCGTCATTAATGGCGCTGGCATGAGTGTCAAGTGCACCACGAAAAAGGAAAGGAAAACAAAGAACATTGTTAACCTGATTTTCATAATCGGAACGGCCGGTACCGATAATAACATCACCGCGGACAGCTTTGGCTTCAGGCGGGGTGATCTCCGGATCCGGATTGGCCATGGCAAAGACGATCGGGTCTTTGGCCATTGATTTAAGCATGTTTGTGGTCAGAGCGCCCTTGGCAGAGACACCAAAAAAGATATCGGCGTCAACCATGGCATCCTCAAGAGTTCTGGCATCCGTTTCGGCGGCCAGCCGCTCTTTGTATTCGTTCATGCCGTTGGTGCGGCCTTATAAATAACACCTTTGGTATCACAGAGAATGACGTTGTTTTGTCGATCCCCATGGTGATGGCCAGGTTGGCGCAGGCAATACCGGCTGCACCGGCGCCGTTGACGACTATTTTAACCTCTTTGATATCCTTACCGACAAGTTCAAGCGCATTGAGCATACCCGCTGCTGAAATGATAGCAGTCCCATGCTGGTCGTCGTGGAAGACCGGGATGTCCATGATCTCTTTGAGTTTTTCTTCAATGTAGAAACACTCAGGTCCTTTGATATCTTCCAGATTGATACCGCCAAAGGTTGGCTCCAGCAGTTTGACGGTACGAATCAACTCGTCTGAGTCCTTGGTATTCAGCTCGATGTCAAACACATCAACATCGGCAAAACTCTTAAACAGGACCCCTTTTCCTTCCATAACCGGCTTACCGGCCAGGGCACCGATATCACCAAGACCGAGAACCGCGGTGCCGTTGGACACAACCGCAACAAGGTTTCCTTTTGCGGTATATTTGTAGGCATCATCGGGATTCTTTTCGATTTCCAGACAGGGCTCCGCTACACCAGGGCTGTAAGCGAGAGACAACTCACGGCTGGTTGAACATGGTTTTGTTGTGATGACCTCTATCTTTCCTTTGCGACCTGAACTGTGGTAGTCGAGAGCCTCTTGACGGTTTGACATGGGGTTTGTCCTCCTCTGGGGAATGCCAGAAATAAAAGATGTTTGATTTTGCCTGGGATTTTAAAATCTTTAAATATCGAAAGGTTGCAATACAATTACTCAGACTGAATAATTATAATCAGGCTAAAAGAAATGTCAAGATAAAACAGCTTAGCCAATATCCTTCAATGCCTGTGCCGTTTTTTCATATATTTCGATACTTTAATAAAAATAATAACTTAGAAAATTTTATGAGCTATCTGATATTTATTGCGTTGTTTTTTTAGCTGATTTTGATAAAAGATGGCTGAAAATCGCCAATCACTTTCAAGGGAGGCCGTTGTTGAAAATTGGAGTCTTGTCCGACACGCACATTCATTCATTAAAGGCGGGTCAGCGTCTGGCTGATTTTTTATTGAAAGGTCCATTCAGGGATATTGAAATGGTTCTACATGCAGGTGATCATGTCATTCCAGATCTGGATTCCTGTTTTGATGGGCTTCCTTATTTCGGTGTTTGCGGTAATATGGATCGCTGCAGCCCACATTTGCCGCAACGGCGTATTGTCTCGATCGGCCCGTATCGCGTCGGCATGGTCCATGGATGGGGAGCTCCAGACGGAATCGAAGATCGTGTCCTTCATTGTTTCAGAGGGGACAAAACCGATGTCATTATTTTGGTCACAGCCATCAGCCCCTGTGTCGGTTGGCCGGGTCGATTCTGCTGTTGAACCCCGGCAGTGCAACGGATCGACGCTCAGCTCCATTTCATAGTGCTGCTCTTCTTCACCTGGATGATAAGATCAGCGCAGAAATCGTCAGGATTGACTGAATCACGTTCAGTTGTCGTCTGTTAAAAGGAAGGAATTTTATTCATGCTCGACTTATTCATGCGCGGTGGTGCGCTGATGTATCCGATCCTGCTTTGCTCGGTTATTGGCTGGGCAATTTTTATGGAGCGTATCATCGCTTTTGTCAGGGTCAGGGGGCTCTGTTTAGTTTAAAGCGGGAGGTTGTGACTCTCCTGCAGAAAGATGATCGCGATCAGGCTGTCGAGCTGTGCAGCAAAAGTCGTATGCCTCTGGCAAAAATTCTGGTCGTTGTTTTAAAAAGCTCCGGTCGTCAACGCAGCTACCTGAAAGCTCTGGCGGAAGAAGTTGGAGAGCGGGAAGCGGTTGCACTACAGCGCTATCTCGGCCTGCTGGGACTATTGCAAACATTACTCCCTTATTAGGTCTGCTGGGAACCGTACTCGGCATGATACGGGCTTTCAACGTCATCGCGACGGAAGGGATGGGAACTCCTGCCTCTCTGGGGGGCGGCATTTCGGAAGCATTGATCACCACCGCAGCGGGTCTGACTGTTGCGGTACCGATGATCCTTCTTCATCGCTATCTGACCAGTCGCTCTGATCGCCTGGTCCTCGAGTTGGAAGAGGCCACCATGCAGGTTATAGACCTGATTGAGGAATAGCCATGAGCTTTCGCCGTCGCACGACCGAATCCCCGAAAGTCGACCTGACTCCGATGATCGATGTTGTCTTTCTGTTGCTGATATTTTTTATGATCTCAACAACCTTTATCGACGCCCGGGGTTGAATATCGATCTGCCGCAAGGAGGAGCGGAAAAAATAGCTCAGGGGAAAAATGAGGTTCAGATTTATCTCGCGGCCGATGGGACAGTTTTCTGGAGCGGGAGGAAACAGATATGGACTCTCTTCAACTGTATTTGCGCGGTTTCGGGCTACCTCGTGCCAAGCAAATGACTTTTTTATTGATGGCTGATAAAAACGCACGCCACGGGCAAGTTATCGAGCTGATGGACAGCGCGAAACTGGCCGGGTTTGGCAAACTGGCCATTGCAACAGAAAAGAAGCCCGGCCAGGACGAGGAAGAAGAGTAGGGGGGAGATTGACAGGTCGGGACTCAACTGCCGTCGGCTTCATTCAAACCGTTCTGTCCTGTTCGGGGTTGGCTTCTTCGAGGCCGGCAAACCGTTGAGGGACGCGAAACTCTTTCAGATGACAGTTCTCGCGGCCGGGGCACACTTCGGCGTTACAGGTTCAATGTGGATAATGACATCTGCTCCAGGAATTTCTCTTTCAATTTTTTCTCCAGGCGATCTACTAATTCATGCGCTTCGGCAACGCTCATGTCTTTGCAGACTTCAAGGTGAAAATCCATAATCTTCATCGAACCGGCCCGTCGAGTTCTGAGGCCGTGATAGCCCGCCAGGGTCCGTCGTGATGACTGATCAATTCATGAACCTGCCGCTGAATTTCATGGGGCAGTTCTTTGTCCAGGATTTCGGTCAGGCCGCGTTTAATCAATTGCAGCGCTTCGTGAAGAATGTAGGAAGCAACCAGAATGGACAGCGCTGAATCCAGCCAATGGACATTAAACCAGCGGATCAGCAGCAGACCGGCCATGAGTCCCAGATTCGTGTAGATATCCATGCGGAAGTGAAGAGAGTCGGCCTCAAGCGCCGAAGAATCGGTCTCTTTAGCGACCCGGCTGAGGTTGCGGGCAATCAACCATGAAACTGCGGCGCTGAACAAGAGAACGCCTACACCCTGATTGAGATTGTGGAGTTGTTTTCCTTCAGTCAGCCGCACAACGGATTCATAAATTATCCAACCGCCCGAGACACTGATGACCAGCGCCTGAACATTGTTGCCAGGGTTTCAAATTTGCCGTGACCGAAGGGGTGGCACTGGTCGGGAGGCTGTTCAGCGTGGCGGATCGCCATGAAGTTGACTCCGGACATGAGAATGTCAAGTAAAGAGTCAATTGCCGAGGCCATGACCGCCATCGATCCACTCAACAGTGCAATCGTCAGCTTTATAACCGCCAGTCCTAATGCACCGCAAATGGAAAAGGAGGCTGCCCGTAATTTAGGATTCGAAGGTATGAGCATCGTTCTTCTCAGCAGAAGGTGCAGAGCCTGTTCCAGGACTGAAATTCATTACCCTGCAACGAATTGAAGCTGTCGATCCTCTGACGGTAAAAATTCAACTGATCGCAGGAAGTTTCAATGGCCCGAAGAGCATCATCATCGAGGAGCTCTTTGAATGGCAGAAACGATAAAAATGGCGTATCCCTTCAAGCAGATCCTTCAGCTCTTTCATGTTGGCTTCAAGGGTGTTGACAATATACCAGTTGCCGGCAAAAGCACTGACTTCATCGGCCGAAACGGAAAAAATATGCCTTCGGCAATGATCAATGACAAAATCGCGCAAAAATAATCGGCGCCCCGGGCATGAGTTCCAGCCGTCAGCTGATCAATGTTTAAATCCTCGTGCAAGTAGCGGAGAAAGTGTTTGAGCAGTGCCTGACAATTATGATCCGCATGGATCTCATCTTCAAGGCTTTGAATTGCATAGCTTTTATAGCTGAACAGATGCTGCTGATTCTCTGTCGTTTGCTTATGATTCATGGTTATCTTCTGTCATGGAAACGTGGAATAAAGGGGTTTAAATGTCTTATCATTGGCAGACCCGGGCGGTCAAGCAATGTGAACCTCTTTAACACGGCGGCCAGGCTTCGTTATGTTTACTTACGGCTGTGGCTTTGTTAGGATATCCGACTTTGTGAGACTGACTTTCTGGATGGTTGTCCGTCGCTAGCCATGCAGTACTTTGTCGCCTCACGGCAAAGATTTGAACATTTTTTTCCTGTAGGATGTGTCAATGTCAACTACAACTCCGCTGATGCGGCAGTACCTTGAAATAAAATCAGATTATCAGGATGCTATTCTTTTTTTCCGTCTGGGTGATTTTTATGAAATGTTCATGGAGGATGCGGTGCTGGCATCCCGTGTTCTTGGAATCACCCTGACATCGCGTAATAAGGGCGAGGAAAATTCCGTTCCCCTCTGCGGCATTCCCTATCATAGCAGCCAGACTTATATTGCCAAGCTGATCGGTGCCGGTCATAAAGTGGCGATTTGTGAACAGGTTGAAGATCCTAAAACCGCTAAAGGGATCGTCAAGCGTGAAGTTGTCAAGGTGGTGACTCCCGGTCTGGTCACTGATATCGACACCCTTGATCCGAAACAAAACAACTACCTGCTGGCCATCATCGAAGGGGACAGCCGTTTTGGTGTGGCTCATGTGGATATTACCACCGGTGAATTCCGCGTGACCGAAGTTGACGGCATCCCTCAGGTTGAGAGCGAACTGGGGTCTTTGTGTCCTCGTGAGATCCTGCTTGTCGATAGCGAGGCAGGACGTCAACTTGGTAAGCAACTGGCCAATCAGTTAAACGGAATCATGTGTAACCATGTTCCTGAATGGGTCTGTGAAGCAGATTATGCCATTGATCAGCTGAAAACATTTTTCGGGGTGTCCGGGCTACAGTCGTTTGGGTGTCATGACCTGGCTGCAGCCCAGACTGCGGCGGCAGCTGTCCTTTATTATCTCCAGCAGACGCAAAAGGACGAGCTGCGGCACATTCGTTCTTTGCAGACCTATCATACGCAAAGTTTCATGCTTTTAGATGAGACAACCAGGCGCAATCTCGAACTGACTGCGACGTTGCAGGACGGCAAAAACACGGGTCCCTGCTGGGAGTGCTTGACCGCACTGTCACGGCCATGGGAGGCAGGACTCTGCGTCATTGGATTCATTATCCCCTGATCGACCATCAGGAGATCGTGCACCGGCAACAGGCCGTCGGTGCCCTGGTCGATGAAAGTCTGGTTCGCATGGACCTGATTGAGGCTCTTGATGGTGTGTACGATCTGGAGCGTTTAAACAGTAAAATTGCAATGGCCAGCGCCAATGCCAAAGATCTTCTGGCGCTCAGGACATCATTGGAAAACTACCATGCATTGATGATCTGCTTTCATCTTTTCAAACACCCTATTTGAAAGCTCTGCGTGATCAGATTGACCTGCTTCCTGAACTGGTCAGTCTGCTTGAAGAAGCCATTGTCGATGATCCTCCTTTTGTGCTGCGTGACGGCGGCCTTATCCGTGACGGTTACAACGCTGATCTTGACGAGCTGAGGATGATCAGCCGAGAGGGCAAAGGCTGGATAGCCGCCCTTGAACAGCAGGAGCGGAACGTACGGGGATTCCAACTCTAAAAGTCAAATTCAACAAGGTTTTCGGTTATTTTATTGAGGTGACACATCGCAACCTCGATCGGGTACCGGAAGACTATCAGCGTAAACAGACATTGACCAATGCCGAACGTTTCATTACACCCGGTCTCAAAGAATACGAAGCCAAGGTCCTCAATGCTGATGAAAGAATGGTCGAACTCGAATACAGTCTTTTCCAACAGGTACGGCTCAAGGCTTCTGCCGAGGGACCGCGTGTTCAACGCAGCGCCGATGCTCTCGCTGCGCTTGATGCTTTGCTGTCACTGGCAGATCTGGCGCACGAACGCAATACGTCAGGCCCATACTGGACGATTCGGTGTTATAAATAGATGGCGGCGGCATCCTGTGGTTGAACGCATGCCTCTCAAGGAGGCCTTTGTCCCAAATGATGTCGAGCTCGATACCGACTCAAATCAACTGTTGATCATCACCGGCCCCAACATGGCAGGTAAATCAACCTTCATGCGTCAGGTCGCGTTGACGACTCTTATGGCTCAACTTGGCAGTTTTGTTCCGGCCGATGCCGCTCACATCGGTGTTGTTGATCGCATCTTTACTCGGGTCGGGGCCAGTGATAATCTGGCTAAAGGTGAGTCGACCTTTATGGTTGAAATGAACGAGACGGCAAATATTCTCAGGCATGCAACCAACAGGAGTCTGATCATCCTCGACGAAATCGGTCGCGGGACTTCTACCTTTGATGGTGTTAGTATTGCCTGGGCTGTAGCCGAATATCTTCATGATAACAGCAAGGTTGCCGCCAAGACCCTGTTGCGACCACTATCATGAATTGACGGATCTGGCTTTGACCCGCAAGAGAATCAAAAATTTCAATGTTGCCGTCAAGGAGTGGAACGATCAGATTATTTTTCTGCGTAAAATCGTCTCTGGCGGAGCCAGTCGATCCTATGGTATTCAGGTTGGACGCCTGGCCGGTCTTCCGGATGAAGTCATCTCCCGGGCAAAGGAGATCTTGAAAAACCTTGAAGCGGGTGAATATGTCAATTCAGGAGAGCCGCGTCTCGGCGAGGGGAGGAATAAAGCTCAAAAAAGTCCCGGAACCGCAATTGTCGCTGTTCAATACCGACCCTGTGGCGCAGATCAGGATTCGCCTTGAGCAGCTGGACACAAGTACCATAACGCCTCTTGAAGCATTGAATATGCTTGATGAAATGAAGAAGATGTTAACATCATGAGATGGGCCCTCAGTTCTTTTATATTTGTACTCTTACTGTTCGGCGGAACAATCGATCATGCTCATGCTGAAAGCTATTCAGCGTTACGTGCAGAGTATCAGAAACTCAGTCATTCGGCTCAAATGCAGAGACAGAGAACAAACTGGGAGCGGCTGCTGCGTCGTTTTGACCGGTATGTTGGGCAAAACCCATTGGCCCCAGAGCTCGATAAGGTTCTGTTTCTTCAGGCCCGAACCTGGGATGGGCTGTCTAAAGCCTCCGGCCGTACTGACGACGCCCGTGAAGCGGTGACACGTTATGTTGCTCTGGCCGCACAGTTTCCCGACAGCCGCCTGTCCGATGATGCCCTGTTTCACGCGGGGCAGGCGAGCGAGTACCGCCTGGGCGACAGAACCATGGCCCGCTTATACTATTTGCGCCTCGTCACTCGCTTCCCTGACGGGGATATGGTCGACGAGGCTCATAAACGACTGGCAATCCTTCCCAAACCCCGCGCTGACAAAGCCCCGCCGATGGCCCTGCAACAGGACAGCAGAACTGTCGGAGCCGCCCCTGAGCTCGAAAAAATCCGTTTCTGGAGCGGTCCTGAGTATACACGGATTGTGCTCGAACTTACCGCCCCAGTCGTTGCCAAGCCATACTATCTCAAGGGCGAACAGCCGCGCCTCTATTTTGATTTGCTCTATACCCTGCCGTCTGCCTCTGTCACAGGAGAGACCGCAGTCCGTAATGGCCTGGTGAAACAGGTTCGCACCAGTCTGTTCGACGAGCAACGTACCCGTGTTGTCATTGATCTGAATCGGGTCGCTGAATACAAATTGACGACTCTTGAAGACCCACACCGTCTCGTCGTCGATATCCTTGGCGCCCCGCAAAAGTATCGCTGTCTGCGTCTGGGACCTCCGCTCCAGTCAAAACAGCTCAAGACGACTCAATTGCAAACCTACTGGACAGTTCTGCCGATCGGACACCGAGCCTTCATGTGCCGCAGAATAATGGTTCAGAAGGGATACGTTTAATTGTTGTCGATGCCGGGCACGGAGGAAAGGATCCAGGAGCAGTTGGACCCAACAGAGTGTATGAAAAAAATGTCACACTGGCACTGGCCAAAGAGTTGGCCAAGGCATTGCGCGAGAAAATGGGGGTAAAGGTCTTGTTGACAAGATCGACAGATCGCTTTCTCGAGCTGAGGGAGCGGACCAACTATGCAAATCGTGTCGGAGCGGACCTGTTCATCTCACTGCACGCAAATGCCAGTCCTCGGGGAAAAGCTTATGGTGTCGAAACCTACTTTCTTAACTTGTCCAAGAATAATCAGGCCGCTCAGGTGGCTGCGCGTGAAAATGGCACAGATCTTAAAGAGGTCGGGAACCTCGAAGCCATTCTGTTCGATTTAATGGCGAATGCCAAAATCAACGAATCAAGCCGACTCGCTGCCGAAGTGCAGCAGTCGATCGTGGCCGGATTGAGACCCCACTACAGCAAGATTAAGGATCTCGGTGTCAAGCAGGGCCCGTTTCATGTCCTGCTCGGCGCTACCATGCCGTCTGTTCTTGTGGAGGCAGCCTTTATCAGCAACGCCCGGGAAGAAAAGCGACTCAAGTCAAGCGCTTATCAAAAGCGTGTTGCCAATGCGATTGTCAAAGGGATCATGAATTATGCGGAATCAGTGAATCAGGTGGCCAGGCGATGAACGACATGACGATTGACGAGGCGTTGAGGTTGAGTCCATTTTTGGACAACGGCTTCAGTAACTGTCCTGATTTTGAGCAGGGCCGCGATTGTCTTCGGGATGCGGCGAAGGGCTTTCTGAACATCAACCTGGATCGCATCAAACAGTTGAGCCAACAGGGGCAGTCAGGGCGTCTTGTCGTTAATTCCTGACCGAAATGTTCGATCAGCTAAATCGCCGACTTTTCTGTCGGTCACAACAGATCTCGATAACGATAAACGGATGGTTGTGCCCTGATTGCGCTGGGGGATACGGTCGTGCTGAAATGAACCCGCGATCCGACCTCGACCTGATGTTTTATTATGATGAGCACTGTCAGACGTGGCAAAGCTGATCGCTGATCGCATGCTCTACCTGTTATGGGATCTCAATCTTGATATCGGGTACAGCGTCCGTTCCGAAGCTCAATGTATTGAAGAAGCCAGAGACGTTACCGTCAGGACTTCACTGCTGGATGGCCGTCTGATAGCAGGTTCTCAAGACCTGTTCGACAACTTTGATAAAAACATTATCTCATATTGCATGAACCATAATACCCAGTTGTTTATCCAGGCCAAACTGGATGAAAACGCCGTGCGCAAAAAGAAATACGGGTCTTCGGTTTATCTGCTTGAACCGAACCTCAAGGAAGGGGAAGGCGGTCTGCGTGATTTGCAAAGTGCATTGTGGATCAGCCGTGTCAAATTCAAATCCCGCAATTAAAAGAGCTGCTGATCAAAGGCGTCCTGACTGAAAAGGACGTCGACGACTATCAGTCGGCTCAGGAATATCTTTGGAAAATCAGAAATTTTCTTCATTTTAACGGACAGAGAAAATCGGATCAGCTCTCTTTCGATCTGCAGCAACGTCTGGCTGAATTTCTGAACTATAAAAAGAACACGAAGAGCTCTGCCGTTGAACAATTCATGCAGGATTACTACGCCCGCGCAATCCACGTTGAACACCTTGTCAGTCGTATGGTTCTGCAGTCGACAATGCAGAACGAAACCCGCCAGGGTCAGTTGTTTAAATTCCTGTCGCGTCGCAATGTGGATGAAAACTTCTATATCCTGCGCGGGGAACTGCGTACGAAAGAAGACGACAGGATACTTGAAAACCCGGCATTGATGATGGTGGCTTTCGAGCTGGCTCAACGGCATGAGGTTTCCATCTGTTTTGAACTGAAGCGTTTGATCCGTGAAAACCTGCATCGAATCAACGACAAGGTGCGGCGCTCAAAACTCATCAACGATTCTTTCATGAATATTTTGCGCAACCGTAAAAATGTTGGAAAAACTTTGAGAAAAATGCATCATCTAATGTTTTTGAACGCATTTATTCCAGAATTCAAGAACATATACTGCAAAGTTCAATTTGACCTTTACCATATTTATACCGTTGATATTCACTCAATTTTTGCGGTCGAAAATATGGAGCAGCTGTGGGCCGGGGAGTTAAAAGAAGCCCACCCGCTGTTAACCTCAGTGGCGATGAATATAGAAAAGCCGGAGCTGTTATTACTGGCTATTCTTTTTCATGATATCGGCAAGGGCAGTGGTAAGGATCACAGTATCAGGGGATCTGAACTGATGCCGACAATTGCCCGTCGAATGCGGCTGAACCGCGAAGACAGCATCCGGCTCCAGTTTCTGGTGTTACACCATTTGAAAATGGCTCATATCTCTCAGCGCCGCGACCTTCAGGACATGAAAATGATCGCCCAGTTTGCAGATCTTATGGGCATGAGTGAAACCTTGAGGATGCTTTACCTGCTGACATACGCGGATCTCAGGGCCGTGGGACCGGATGTCTGGACCGAATGGAAAGGAAATCTTCTTCGGGAGCTTTACGAAAAAACCTTTGATGTTCTTGAGAAAAAAGAATTTTTCCAGGAAAAAAGATCTGAAAAAGTCCGCAACAGAAAGCGCAAAATCAAAAATGTTTTGCTTGAAGAATATCCTGAAAGTCGTGTCAACAGGGCACTCAAAAGTCTGAATACCCGCTACCTGATGAGTTACCGTTCGCATGAGATCGTCACCCACCTGAAACTGGCAATGGAACGTGGATCAAACACTCTGGCAATGAAAATTGAACATGTGCCGGGAGCTGAGTATTCAGAGGTCACTCTGGCGACCCTTGATTGCCCCGGTCTGTTTTCCTCCATTGCCGGAGTCCTTGCCGCCAATTCGATCAACATTCTTGGGGCCCAGATTCACACCCGTAAAGACGGCTCCATTCTCGACATCCTGCAGGTGAACAGTCCCGTAGGAGGGATCGTCGACAAGCCGCAAAAGTGGGAAAGGGTTGAAGAAGACCTCTGTGCCGTGATAGAAGGTCGCGTTCGCGTTGATGACCTTATGGATCGTTTGAGCGAACCCGGTTATCTGAAGACACAAGCAAAACGCGCCAAGCGACCGAATAAAATCGATTTCGACAATGAAGTGTCTGATCGCTATACCGTTATCGACATTTTTGCTCACGACAAAGTTGGCCTGCTGTATGAAATTACCGACACCCTGACCGAGCTCGGCCTCTATATCGCGGTCTCCAAGATTTCAACCAAGGTTGATCAGGCCGCTGATGTCTTTTATGTTAATGATATCTTCGGGCAAAAATTACAGATCCCAATAAAATTGAAGAGATACGAACGACACTATTGGACCGACTGGGATGAAGTACACTCTCGAGCAGAGCCTTGACAGCTTTCTGAACTTCCTTGCCGTTGAAAAAGGGTTAGCGAAAAAACACCATGGAAGCTTATGGTCGAGATCTTTCAGGCTATGTCACTGATCTTGACGAGCATGGGGATATAACATTTTCCGACAGAGTTGATCAAACCGCCATTATCAATTATTTAGGTCGCCTGAAGCGGGCGGGTTTATCTCCACGCAGCAGGGCGCGTAGCCTGAGTGCGATTCGCACGTTTCATCGTTTTATGGTGCGTGAAATCATGCGACTCACGACCCAACGGCGTTGATAGAAGCCCCTCGCACAATCAGGTCGCTGCCTGAGCTCCTGACTCTGAACGAGGTGGAGAGTTTACTCCTGGCTGCGACCGGAGAGTCAGCTTTTGCCCGTCGTGACCGGGCAATGCTGGAAGTCCTTTACGCGACGGGGATGAGGGTCTCTGAGCTTGTAAGCTTAAAATTGGGTGATTTGAAACTTGACATAGGCTGTCTCACCGCTTTTGGCAAGGGAGCAAAACAGCGCCTGATCCGTTAGGAGGTGGCGCTTGAAATTCTGGATGATTATCTGCACTATGGCCGAATGAGGCTGTTAAAAGGTAAACCATCTGACGCTGTTTTTCTTAATGCGCGCGGCACGGCCATGACCCGTCAGGGGTTCTGGAAAAAGTTGAAGGAGTATGCCCTGAAAGCAGGGATTCAAAAAAATATTTACCCGCATATGTTGCGCCATTCCTTTGCGACGCATCTGTTGGAAAACGGGGCCGACCTGCGTTCGGTACAAACCCTGTTGGGACATGCGGATATATCGACGACGCAGATTTATACACATGTTATTCAGGAGCGGTTGAAACAGGTTCATGAGCAGTTTCATCCACGCGGTTAATGACTATAAGAGGTTATGAATGAAGTATATTGTTTTACTTGGTGATGGGATGTCTGACGAGCCTATGGCAGAACTCGGCGGTAAAACTCCGCTCGAAGTGGCAAAGACACCGAATATGGATCAACTCTGTAATGCCGGGAAACGGGCCTTGCTGCGACTGTCCCTGCGGGTTATCCACCAGGCAGCGATGTTGCCAACCTGTCTGTTTTCGGTTACAACCCGGCGGACTGCTACAGTGGCCGATCTCCCCTTGAAGCAGCCAGTATGGGGTGGAATTGGCCCGGAGGATGTCGCTTTCCGAATGAATTTTGTCTGGCTGGAAGCCCATTACGGCAAGCTCTATATGGGGGATTTTTCAGCCGGGCATATTTCGACTGAAGAAGCGGCTCAACTCATAGCGACTCTCCAGACTGAGTTGGGTGGCGATGAGTTCAATTTCTATCCTGGGGTATCCTATCGTCATTTGATGGTCTGGAAAAACGGCAAGGATAAACTCAGGTTTACTCCGCCGCATGATATTTCGACTCAGAGTATCGAAGACCATCTCCCTCAGGGAGAGGGAGCCTCTACTTTACTGGATCTGACCAACTCGGCGCAAATGCTGCTCAATGATCACCCTGTCAATAGCCGCCGGGTCGCCGAACAAAAACTTCCTGCCAACTCGGTCTGGTTCTGGGGCCATGGGCGTAAACCCAGTATGCAGACTTACCGGGAGCGCTTTGGTTTAACCGGCTCGGTGATCTCGGCCGTCGATTTGATCAAAGGGATTGGGATCAATGCAGGGCTCGATATTATTGAAGTCCCGGGAGCAACGGGCTACCTCGACACCAACTATCTGGGCAAGGCGGAATATGCTGTCGAATCGTTAAAAACAGGTGACTTCGTTTACGTTCACGTTGAAGCCCCGGACGAAGCAGGTCATGGTGGATTGTTGCAAGAGAAGATTGAAGCTATTGAAAAATTCGATCAGGATGTTGTCGGAACCGTACTTGCTCATCTCGAACAGATCGGACCCTGCCGTATCCTTGTCACCCCGGATCACCCAACACCGATCGCAAAACGCACGCATACGTCGGATCCGGTTCCCTTTATCCTTTTGATTCAGAAAGGCAGGAGGGTAGTGGCTTGGGTATTCTGAAAAGAGGCTGCTTCGACAGGTTTTCAGGTCGATGGTCACGAGCTTATTCAGCTCATGATGGCCGATTGAAAGAGAGGCAGACCAAAAGTGCCACAGGTCAGGTTCATCAAGCTTGAGCAACGCGATAAAGCCCAGAAAATATGCCAGCTGGCCGATCAATATTTCATGCAGGCCAAACGTTTACTGCTACTGGTTCAGGATGAGAATCAGGCTGTTTGCGCTTGATCGATTTCTCTGGACATGGAACAAGGCATCCTTTATCCCTCATGCGTTCGACAATGGCTCCGTTGACTGTCTCCAGGAGCCTGTCGTTATTTCTACCAGGGAGAAAACCCAACAATGGTTCTGTTCTGATCATGGGAGCGCCTTGCTCCCCCGATTTTCTCAGTCAGTTCGAGCTGGTCATTGATTTCGCTGAAGCCTTTGACGCCGACCTGCTTGAACAGTCCAGAGCTCGGTTCCGGCTCTATCGTGAGCTTGGTCTGAATCCGCAAATGCTGTAGGGAGCGACGGAGTTGTCTGGCCGCTCATTGAATGTTTTCAGGAAGAAGCAGATTGCTTCTTCCTGTTTTTATTGTGACTCATCTGGCAAGCAGGTGGTAGAAATTATGGGAGTACGTGTTGAATAATGAACATCTGGTTGTTGTTCTGGTTGAACCTCAGGGAGCTTTGAATATAGGTTCTGTTACCCGGGCAATGCTCAATTTCGGTGTGCGCGAATTACGGCTGGTCAATCCGGTCGCAGATCATCTCTCCCGTGAGGCACGCCTGATGGCTGTCAAAGCCGCTTCGGTTCTGGAATCGGCAAAGGTGTTTCCTGCACTTGAGGATGCTCTTTCCGACTGTGCCCTCAGCTTCGGGACAACACGCCGCTTCGGCCAGTACCGCGAGCGTTTCAAGCATCCTGATGAGGCGGCAGAGATGTTGGTTCCCGTTGCGCGCCAGCAGACGGCAGCGCTGGTTTTTGGCCGTGAAGACAAGGGGCTGTTCACCACCGAGTTGGATCTGTGTCAACACCTGATCACAATTCCGACCCATGACGAGTTGCCGTCCATGAATCTGGCTCAGGCTGTTACGCTCTGTCTCTATGAGGTCAACAAGGTCAGAGCTGAGCTTGACGGACTTCAACATGGTCAGCAAAAGCTTGCCGTCAACAAGGAACTGGAAAGCCTGTACCAGCATATGCGCCAGTCAATGATCAATATCGGTTACCTGAACGAGCAAAATCCCGATCATATCCTGAGAACATTCAGAAAAATATTCGGCAGATCTGAATTGAATTCACGTGAGGTTAACATCTTGCGCGGTCTGTTTAATCAGATCGATCTTTACTCGGGCAAAAAAATGACCAGAAAACAGTTACAGGAGCAGGAGGATGACTGAGAAGGTGCAAACCATCAGGATCGCCGCAGGGATCGATGCCCGAATCAGCGATCAGAGCAATCGATACTATGGTGATTTCCATCGGGTTTTTCTTAAAGTATCCGTTCGGATTTCACGCTCGATTATTGCCGACCGGAAAGAACTGGCGGCCCTGCTCCCAGCGGACCAGAGCGCTATCGAATTCACGACAAGCTTGGAGCAGATGGCTGTTCCGACAGAAAATCTGGCAACTGTACGTGAAAACTTAATTCATTCTTTTATCAACAGTACCCGTCAGTACCTGCGTCATCCAAGTTTTATCGAAAACCTGATCAAAAACAGTATCGATAATTCACATGAGCTATGAGCCGAATAATATTCTAAATATTGAATTTTTGCTTGCCTTTTAAGCCAGCGAATGCTATACACTCGTTGTTTGACGATCCAGGAAAGTGAGCCCCGTGGCTCGCTTTTTTTATTACCTGAATTTTATATTTTGATGTTTTACGGCGCACAAGAGATTTTTATATGGCTCAAGTTACAGAACAAGTCGAGCAATTGGTACAACCTCTTCTGGACGATCTGGGGTTTGAATTAGTTGACCTCGAATATCAGAGAGAACAAAATGGCTGGGTGTTACGCTTTTTTCTCGATAAAGAAGGCGGTATCACGCTTGATAATTGTGCCGAAGCCAGCCGTGAAATCAGCACGTTGCTTGATGTCGAAGATCTGGTACCAACAGCATACAACCTCGAAGTTTCGTCACCAGGGCTTGAACGCCCGTTGAAAAAGCTGTCTGACTTTAAACGCTTCGCGGGTAGTTTGGTAAATAATCAAAACGTGGCAATCGATCGATCCGGACGAAACCGGTAAAAAACGTAAAACATTCAGTGGACACCTCGTCGGTATCGACGGTGAAGATGTCCTTCTGAAAACTGAAGGCAAACAGTCTGTTGAGATCAGGATTGCATTTGATCAAATCAACAAAGCGAACCTGCAGTTCGAATTTTAACTGTTTGCCGTAAATAAATTTGGTAACGGTCATCATTAAGTGGCCAAACAACTAAAAGGGGTGTAGCAAGATGGTGGGAAACCTCAATCACATCATTGATCAAGTCGTCAAGGATAAGGGCATCGATCGCGGTGTGTTGGTAGAAGCACTGGAATCGGCGGTCCTTTCTGCCGCGAATAAGAAATTCAGAAATACGCGCGACCTGGAAGCTCATTTTAATGATGAGATCGGCGAGGTTGAGGTGTTTGAATTCGTGACCGTTGTCGATGAAGTTGTCGATTCCTACAAAGAGATCGATATCGAAGAAGCCCGCGAAGTCGACCCCGATGTCGAAATTGGCGACTCTCTCGGTATGATGCTCGATGCTGGTAGTTTCAGCCGTATTGCTGCCCAGACTGCTAAACAGGTTATCATTCAGAAAGTTCGTGAAGCTGAGCGTGAAGGTGTCTACTCCGAGTTCAAGGATCGTGTCGGCGAAGTTGTTAACGGAATTGTCCGTCGCTATGAGCGAGGCGATCTCATTGTCGACCTGGGTCGTGCAGAAGCGTTGCTTCCGAATCGTGAGCAGGTTCCGCGTGAAAATTATCGTCAATCAGATCGTGTCCGCGCTTACATCTCTGAAGTCAAGATGTCTGCCAAAGGGCCACAGATTATTTTGTCGAGAACTCACCCCGGCCTGCTAATGTCGCTTTTCAGTTCTGAAGTTCCTGAAATTGCAGAGGGAATTGTTGAAATCAAAGGTGCGGTGCGCGAACCGGGCAGTCGAGCCAAAATTGCCGTCCAGTCTCACGACATTGATGTCGATCCCGTTGGTGCCTGTGTCGGAATGCGCGGGTCCCGTGTTCAGAATGTCGTTACTGAGTTGCGTGGTGAGCGTATAGACATCATTCCATGGACTCCCGATCCGGCTCGTTTTGCCTGTGCAGCTTTGGCACCAGCCGATGTTTCCAGGGTTTATATCGATGATGAAAACCAGGCGATGGAAATCATTGTACCTGATGATCAATTGTCGCTGGCGATAGGGAAAAAAGGACAGAATGTTCGCCTGGCCGCCAAACTGATCGGCTGGAAGGTTGACATCAAGAGTGAAACCCGTGCTCAGGAAGAAGAGCAGGAAGACAAATCTGAAAAAAACAGTGCGCCGGACGCAACGGAATCGGCGGCAAAAGAAGAACCGGTCCTTGATCCGTCCGTAGAAATGACTGTAGAGCCCGACGCGGCTGCGGATGAATCGGAAAAGACTGAAGAATAGGAAAGTCGATAATGAAACCAGCTGGATCAGGTCCCCGAAGAACCTTGTATAGCATGCAGGGAAAGTTCGGATAAGAAGCAGCTGGTTCGTTTTGCTCTTGATCCCAAAGGTAATGTTCTGGTTGATTATCGCCAGCGCCTGCCCGGACGCGGGGTATATACCTGCTTTAACCCGACCTGCGTGGACAAGGCGGTTAAGCGACAGAGCTTTAAAAGAGGCTTTAAAAGTAACTGCGAACCTGCTGACCTGAACATATTACTGTCTCAGTTGAAGCAGTCCGTAGAGCAAAAATCCTGAACCTTATCGGTATGGGACGCAAGGCTGGAGAAATAACGTCCGGAACGAATGCCGTTCTCGACCTGCTGAAAAAACCACAGCCCCCGGCCTTGGTAATGGTGACAACTGATATTTCCACTGCTCTTGGAGATAAAATCTGTCAAATGGCAGAGCGCAAAAGTATTCATCATGTCCGAATGTTCAGTAAAGAAACAATTGGACAACTTCTTGGTAAAGATGAACGCAGTGCCATCGCGTTTGATAATGGTGCACTGGCAAGCACACTTAAGTTCGAACTGCAAAGATTTGAACAACTGTAAGGGAGAATTGATGGGCAAGGTAAGAGTCTACGAACTCGCGAAGAAAATGGGTCTTGAAAACAAAGATTTACTGGCAAAGCTTGCCGAAGCAGGAGTTGATGCGGCCTCCCACTCAAGTGCTTTGAGTGATGATGACGTACAGAAGCTCGAAGCTTTTACCAATCCTCCAGAAGAGAAGATTGAAGAGGCGCGCATAAAACCTGGTCTGATCCGCCGCAGAAAAACAGTCGTTCCCAAAACGATTGAAGAAACTCCGGTCGAGAGGGTCGAAGAGCCAGAAGAGCCGGTCGACGAGGTTGAAGAACGTCCAGCTTCGAAAGAAGAAGCGATTCAATCGGAACCTGCAGTTGTTGAAGAACCCGAGGCCAAGACTGAAGAGCCGGTCGCCCAGCCGGAGCCCGAGGTCGTGGAACAATCGGTTACCAAACAGGACGTAGCTCCCGCGGAAGAACCCGAGCCTGTTGCAGTTGTCGAACCAGAATCACGCGTAGAAAACCCTGTTGAAAAGTCGAACCGGAAGTTGAAAAGATGGTTCAGGAAGTCGAGGCACCGGTCAAAGAGAAAAAGACAAAGCAACAGGAGAAGAAACCGGTTTCAACAGCTGAAGACACTAAAGCCGAACCCCAGGTGGAGGAAAAGAAGCCGGTTAAAAACCGGCAAATGACCGCCCTACGGGAGATCGTGCCAAGATTCTCGGCCGTGTAGAACTGCCTCAGACCAGACCACAGCAGCGTCCGAATCGAGGTGACAATTCCAATCGTTCCGACAAAAACGGCAGACCTGCAAATGGAAAGCCGGCGAATGGCAGACCCGCTCGTCCGAATACTCGTCCCGATCGCCCGGGGCAGACACAGGGACCAGCCGCAGGCCGAAAACGGGTCGATGTTGCCTCTGTGGCCCCGATTGCTCAACCCTTGCCTGAGAAAGAAGGGCGTTCCAATAAAAAACGCAAGAAGGGCAGACGTGGCGACGGCAGCTTTGATGAGCAGGATGGAAGAGTCTCAAGGCGCGGCAGAAGAGTTGAAGTATTTGAGCCGAATCGTGCCGGCGGCAAAAAGAAGCGCGGTGGCAAACAGGCAAAGCAGACAAAGCAGACCGAGGTCACAATCAGCAAAGCAATCAAACGGATTATTCGGATCAGTGATTCGATCACCGTTGGTGAACTGGCAAAACGCATGGGTGTAAAAGCCAATGAACTGATTGCCGAATTGATGCGCCAGGGCAGCATGGTCACAATTAACCACCCGCTCGATTTTGAATCCGCGGCAATCCTGGCTTCTGAGTTTAACTACGAAGTTGAAAACGTTGCATTTGATGAAGAGACAATTCTCGAAGTTGAAGCAACAAAAGAAAGTGAAGACAAGGCAGAAGATCTGGAGACACGACCGCCAGTCGTGACGATCATGGGTCACGTTGATCATGGTAAAACCAGTCTGCTCGACGCAATCCGGGAAGCGAACGTCACAGAAGGGGAAGCAGGTGGCATCACTCAGCACATCGGTGCTTATGATGTCGAACTTGACGGCAAAAAAATTACTTTCCTCGACACGCCGGGTCACGAAGCTTTTACTGCCATGCGTGCTCGCGGTGCTGGCGTCACCGATATCGTCATTCTCGTTGTTGCCGCTGACGATGGTGTCATGCCACAGACCAAGGAGGCGATTAACCACTCCAAGGCCGCCGGTGTCCCGATCATCATCGCTGTGAACAAGATCGACAAGCCCGACTCCAACCCTGAAAGAGTCAAGCAGGAGTTGACCGAGTTCGAACTGGTTCCAGAAGAATGGGGCGGAGATACCATCTTCGTTGAGGTTTCTGCCAAGCAGAAAACCAACCTGGACACCCTGCTTGAAATGGTTCTTTTGCAGGCTGAAGTTCTTGAACTTCAGGCTAATCCGAACAAGAGAGCTAAAGGTTCTATTGTTGAGGCACGCCTCGATAAGGGACGAGGACCTGTCGCGACTGTTCTGGTTCAGGATGGTACGCTCAAGATCGGCGATTCCATCGTTGCCGGTCTGCATTTCGGTCGCGTACGTTCCATGACCACGGCAACGGGCCATCAAGTCAAGGAAGCTGGACCATCATTCCCGGTCGAGGTGACCGGTATGGGTGGCGTTCCAGATGCCGGTGAAACATTCCATGCCGTTGAAAATGAAAAAGCAGCTAAGGAAGTTTCTCAACACCGTCAGTCAAAGCAGCGTGAAATTAATCTGGCCAAAAGCAGCAAGGTTTCCCTTGATCAGTTGTTTGCCAAAATGCAGGAAGGTGTTGTTGAGGAACTGGCTGTCATCATTAAGGCCGACGTCCAGGGTTCGGTCGAGGCCGTTCGTGATGCTTTGGAAAAACTGTCAACTGACAGCTGTAAGCTTAATGTCATTCACACCGGTGTCGGTGGTGTTTCAGAGAGTGACGTGACCCTTGCTACGGCGTCCAACGCCATTGTCCTCGGTTTCAACGTTCGCCCGGAAACCAAGGCCAAAACCTTGGCCGAAAATGAGAAAGTTGATATCCGCCTCTACAGCGTTATTTATGACGCAGTCAACGACATCCGCGATGCGATGGAAGGCCTGTTGGCTCCTACGCTCAAAGAGAAAGAGCTTGGTCGCGTTGAGGTTCGTGATACTTTCATGTTTCCCGTGTTGGTACGATCGCCGGTTGCTATGTCCTCGACGGTAAGATTCTTCGGAACGCGCAAACCAGACTGGTCAGGGATAATGTTGTTATCTGGGAAGGCAAGCTGAATTCACTTAAACGCTTCAAGGATGATGTCAAAGAAGTCAACAACGGTTACGAGTGCGGTATCGGTCTTGAAAACTATAATGATATTAAAGTCGGTGACATCATCGAAGTGTTTGAAATGGAAGAGATCAAGACTTCGCTTTGATCCCAATTTTGAATAATGGTAATCGGGGTTGTTCGGATCGACATACGACTGTTCGATGTTCATTCATTGAAACAGAAGCGCTCTCAGGTTAAACGTTTGCTGAATCGTATGCGTTCGAACTTTCCTCTGTCCGCGGCAGAGGTTGGTTATCAGGATCTGCACCAGCGAGCTCTCGTTGGTGCGAGTATCTGTGTTGAAAGTGAAAAGATAGCCCGCTCGGTTTTCAGAAGTCTTGAATCAGACCTGGAAACTTACGGGCTGGTCGAAATCGTTACGATTGATTTCGATTATTTGAATTATGGTGAGGATTTTCATTGAGCGGCTATAGACCTGAAAAGGTTGCTGAACAAATACATAAAGAGATTTCAAGGATTCTGATGTTTAACATCAAAGATCCACGTGTCTCATCGGTTAATATTACTGCTGTCAAGGTTGCTAAAGATATCGGCAGCGCAAGGATTTACTTCACTGTCCTTGATGAAAAGAGTGAACTTAAAGACGCAGAGCGCGGATTGAAGAGCGCAGCTCCCTACATCAGACGTGAGCTGAGTCAGGTCATGCGCCTGCGCTTTGTCCCGGAGTTGCGGTTCCAGTATGATGAATCGATCAGCTACGGCCAGAAGATTGATGCACTGTTGCGCCAGGTCAAGGACGATTTGAATGATCCTGCAGAAGATAATTAAGCAAATAAAAGGCAACCAGAGCTTTTTGGTTGTCGCCCACGAAAACCCCGACGGTGACGCCATCGGATCGACTCTGGGCTTAGCTTTGGCCCTGCGCGAAATGGGAAAAGATGTCATCGCATTTAACGTTGAACACCGTTCCAGATTCTATGGGCTATCTCCCTCAGTCAGAGATATTT
>LQAG01000194.1_pt1 | contig 24338 bp, 32 predicted proteins | sample 1535801 | NCBI WGS metagenome assembly LQAG01 (sample SAMN04331584, study PRJNA305678) | bioreactor metagenome | isolation source: bioreactor_3 inoculated with Wadden Sea sediment 1st replicate of a... | place: Germany:Bremen | reverse complement strand
CCATTGCGTTTGTTGACACGGAGATCGATCCCGGAAGCGGTCGAATCCTTGATCTGGGCGGCATCAAAGAGGACGGGAATACGTTTCATTCCGGTTCTGCTGCCGGGTTTGCAGAATTTCTGAAGGGCGCCCGGTTTTTATGCGGCCACAATCTCATCCGGCATGATTTGACCTATATCGGCCGGGCCATGGAAAACGCAGGCATTGACCGGGCCGATTTGATTGATACCCTGTTTTGGTCCCCCCTGCTGTTTCCGGCCAGACCCTACCATGCCCTGGTCAAGGACGATAAATTGCAGACCCAGGAATTAAGCAATCCGTTGAATGATGCCGTCAAAGCCAGGGATCTGTTTTATGATGAGGTGGCTGCGTTTGAGCAGTTAGACCACGATTTACAGCAGATCTTCTTTTTCTTCTGCATGATAAGCCGGGATTTCAGGGATTTTCAGGTATCTTGGGTTCCAGAGGGAAGAGTCCGTCGGAATTTCGTCCCTGATTCTGGAGAAATTTTATTTAAAATCTGTGGCCATGCGGATCTGGAAAAATGACCGCTGAATTCCCCGTGGTCCTGGCCTACTGCCTGTCCTTGGTTCATGCGGAGGACCGGTATGCTATCACCCCGCCCTGGGTATTGAAAAACTGTCCTGAAATCGAGTCAGTGATGTATCTTTTAAGGAATCATCCGTGCCTGACCGGCTGTGATTACTGCCGCCAGGCCCTGGATATTCACCTGGGCCTGAAAACGTTTTTCGGGTTTGACGCTTACAGGACCTATGGCGGGGAGCCTTTGCAGGAGCAGGCGGTTCAGGCCGCCATCGACGGGAAGTCTCTGGTGGCCGTCTTTCCCACCGGGGGCGGCAAGTCCCTGGCATTCCAGGTTCCGGCGCTCATGAGCGGAGAAAACATGAGAGGACTGACCATCGTCATATCCCCCCTACAGTCGTTAATGAAAGACCAGGTGGATAATCTGGAAAAGGCGGGGGTTACCGATGCCGTCACCATCAACGGTCTGCTGGATCCCATTGAGCGGGCCAGCGCCTTTGAACGGGTGGAAAACGGCACGGCGTCTATTCTTTATCTGTCTCCGGAATCGCTGCGGTCGAAAACCATTGAACACGTGATCCTGAAAAGAAATATCGTCCGTTTCGTGATTGACGAAGCCCACTGTTTTTCTTCCTGGGGACAGGATTTCCGGGTGGATTATCTGTATATTGGGGAGTTTATCAAAGCGGTCCAGAAAAAAAAACAGCTGGAGGACCCGATCCCTGTGTCCTGTTTTACGGCAACGGCCAAACCAAAGGTGATCCAGGATATCCTGACCTATTTCAAAGAGGGCCTGCATCTGGATCTTGAGGTGTTCAAGTCCCGTGCGGCTAGAACCAACTTGCAGTACCGGGTGTTTTTAAGGGACAATTCTGAGGAAAATACCACACGCTCAGGGAGCTGTTTGATCAGAAAAAATGCCCCGCCATTGTGTATGTGTCAAGGACCTACCGGGCCTATGACCTGGCACGGCGGCTGACGGCGGACGGATATTCTGCAAAACCCTATCACGGCAAAATGGACACGCACGAGAAAATGGAAAACCAGGACGCTTTCATAAAAAGGGGATGTCCGGATCATGGTGGCCACCTCTGCGTTCGGCATGGGGTGGATAAAAAAGATGTCGGCATGGTGATTCATTTCGACATCTCGGATTCCCTTGAAAACTATGTCCAGGAAGCCGGCCGGGCTGGCAGGGATGAAAATATCACGGCAGACTGTTATGTCCTGTTCAATGAAGAGGACCTTGGCAAGCATTTTATCCTGTTGAATCAGACCAAACTCAATGTCAAAGAAATTCAGCAGGTGTGGAAAGCGGTCAAGGATCTGACCCGGTTCCGGTCCAAAGTCTCCAATTCCGCCCTGGAAATTGCCAGAAAAGCCGGGTGGGACGATAACATCGCTGAAATCGAAACACGGGTCAAGACCGCCATCGCGGCCCTGGAAAATGCGGGATATCTGAAGCGGGGGCAGAACATGCCCCGGATATATGCCAACAGTATCCTGACCAAAAATGCCCAGGAAGCCATTGACCGGATAATGGCCTCGGACCGGTTTGAGGAAAGGGAAAAGCAGCACGCGGTCCGGATTATCAAGAAGCTGTTCTCAAGCAAAACCAGACAACAGGCCGGTGATGAGGTCCCGGAATCCAGAGTGGATTACATCAGTGATCATCTCGGCATCGTCAAGGAAGAGGTCATCCGTATCATCACCCTGCTCAGACAGGAAAAAATACTGGCAGATGCCAAAGACCTGACGGCATTTATCAAAAAGGGGAAAAACCAACCGGTCCCTTGGTATTCTGCAGGCCTTTGCCAGGCTTGAAACGTTTTGCTGACACGCATGCCCCAGCAGGAAACCGTTTTCCATATCAAGGAACTCAATGCCCAGGCCGAGGAATACGGGTGTGCAGATACCGATTCCGAAAAAATTAAAACCATCGTCAATTTCTGGGCGATCAAACACTGGATCAAAAGGCCCCATGCGGATTATGCAAAACATACCTTTGCCGCCGCCCTGACTGAGCCTCAGGAGGAATTTCAGCAAAAATTTGAAAAAAGGCATGAACTGGCCCGGTTTATTGTGGAACTGCTGTATGAAAGAAGTAGAAAACAGGCCGTTGAGAATCTCAGGGCAGGGTCCGGTGAGGGAGACCCTGCCATTGGAGAGGACCTGGCATTGGTTGAATTTTCCGTGCTGGAGTTAAAGGAAGCGTATGAAAGCCATGGATCAATGTTCCGGCATAAAATCACGGTGGAGGAAGTGGAAGACACCCTGTTTTATCTTTCCAGGATCGGTGCGATACGAATCGAAGGCGGGTTTCTGGTTGCCTACAACCGGCTGACCATTGAACGTCTGGAAAAGGACAACAAACGGCGTTACAAAATAGAAGACTATAAACAGCTGGGGGAGTTTTACGAAAACAAGGTGGCCCAGATCCACATCGTGGGAGAATATGCCAGAAAAATGATCAAGGATTACAAGGCGGCCCTGCAGTTTGTGGAGGATTATTTCCAGTTGAATTATGCATCGTTTCTTCGCCGGTACTTTAAAGGCAGCCGGGGAAATGAGATCAAAAGAAATATCACGCCTGAAAAATTCAGACAGCTTTTTTGGGACGCTTTCTCCGGCCCAGTTACACATCATCAACGATAACAAGAACCAGTACATGGTGGTGGCGGCCGGGCCGGGAAGTGGCAAGACAAAGGTGCTGGTTCATAAGCTGACGTCCCTTCTGTTAATGGAAGATGTCAAACATGAGCAGCTGCTCATGGTGACATTTTCAAGGGCTGCTGCCACGGAATTCAAGAAACGGCTGATCGCACTCATCGGCAATGCTGCCGGTTTTATCGAGATAAAGACCTTTCATTCCTATTGTTTTGACCTGCTTGGCAAAATCGGCACCCTTGAAAATTCGGGCGGGATTATCCGGAAAGCGATTTCTAAAATACGGAGCGGTGAGGTGGAACCGGCCAGGATTGCCAAAGCCGTTCTGGTGATCGATGAAGCCAGGATATGGACGTAGACGAATATGCTTTGATCAATGTTCTGGCAGATCAGAATCCGGACATGCGGATTATTGCCGTGGGAGATGACGACCAGAATATTTATGAATTCAGAGGCTCCAGCCCCAAATATCTGGAACAGCTCATTGCCGAGAAACACGCGGTCATTCACCAGCTCGTTGAAAATTTCCGAAGCAAACAGAATCTGGTTGAATTGACCAACCAGTTTGCAGCAAAGATCCGCCGCCGTTTGAAAGACACCCCCATTGTTGCCCGGCAGGCCGGGTGCGGAAAAATCAGAATCGTTCGCTATCACAGCCGGCACCTTGTTTCTCCCTTGGTTCAAGACCTTGTTTCTACCAGGCTTAAAGGGACCACCTGCGTGTTGACCCACACCAATGACGAGGCTTTCCAGGCAACAGGCCTTCTGCTGGAAAACCAGATGCCGGCAAAGCTGATCCAGACCAATGAAGGGTTCAATCTGTATCACCTGTTGGAAATCAGATATTTTGTGGACCAGCTCAACCTGCGGGATGACACATTTATCATCAATGATGAGATATGGAAATCCGCCAGGCGAAAATTAGAAAATGAATTCAAAAACAGCGTGAAACTGGAAATCTGCCTGAACATGATCAAGGGATTTGAGGCAGCCAATCCCCAAAAAAAATACCGGTCCGATCTGGAAATATTTATCCGGGAATCCAGCATGGAGGATTTTTCCGATGGCCCCGATGATGAGGTGGTTGTAGCCACCATGCACAAAGCTAAAGGAAGAGAGTTTGATCATGTGTTTCTTCTGCTCGATAATTTCGATTTGATCACTGATGAAAAAAAACGCCTGCTGTATGTGGCTATGACAAGGGCGAAGCAGAACCTGATCATTCATCTCAACGCCCGTTTATGGATGATATGTCGGTTCAGGGAATGGAACGGATCAACAATCATGAAAACAGTTCCCCCGAATCAGCTGGTGATGAATTTAAGTCACAAGGATATCTGGCTGGATTATTTCATGGGCAGGCAGCATGAGATTTCACAACTGAAAAGCGGTGATGAACTAATCGTGCGTGAAAACCGCTGCCTGGACAAAAACGGTATTCCAGTATTAAAATTTTCCAGATCGTTTTCAAACGAACTTGAAAGATGCCGCCAGACCGGGTATACCTCGGTTCGGGCCGCTGTGAATTATATCGTCTACTGGCGGAAAGAAGATTCAGACAAGGAAATCAGAATTATCCTGCCTGAGCTGTATTAAAAAGCCGGGATAGATGGATACGGACCTGGGGCGGTGACCTGGTGACCTGACCTGGGCCGCCTGGAGGTCGGGCCTGTCACCTGGGCAATGCCAGGTACCAGGGTCCTAATACCTGCTGGTACCTGGGGACCGGGCCACCCTAACCAGTTAAAATAAAGATGAATGGACCATAAGAGCTTTATCATATCAGGACCATAATCCGTTTCTTGGATAAAAAAACAACAAAAATGGAAATCATTTGAATTATGGCCAGAGCTAAAAGACATTACCTTCCAGGACAGGTATGGCACATCACTCACCGGTGCCATGCGGGAATTCCTGCTCAAATCCATTAAAGATCGGAAACGGGGGATTCATCGGCTGTTCGAAGCAAAGCGCAGATATGGGCTGACAATATTAAATTATGTTGTTACATCCAACCATATTCATCTGCTAAAAGCAGATGACAAAGACAGAGCGACTATTCCCAAATCCATTCAATTAACAGCTGGTCGTCTGGCACAGGAATACAACCAGGGAAAAAATCGAAAAGGCGCCTATTGGGAAGATCGGTATCATGCGACCGCCATTGGAACCGGCAGCCATCTATTGCGTTGTCTTGTTTACATTGATTTGAATATGGTACGAGCAGGGGCAGTTTTCCATTCTGCAAAATGGATATTTGGGGGATACAACGAAAATCCAGTTTCCACGACGTAAGTCTATCCCTATCAACTACGACAAACTGGCAGCATTGTCGGGCTGTGATTCTTAACCCATCTTTTCGGAAAAAAGGCAATAAAATACCCAATCGCTCTAAATTTTATGGCCCTACGTAAAGTGGCTCTCTATAAATTCAATGAGTTATAACGATTTCGTTTAATCATGATCAATGATCCGCTTGTGTGCCCAAAATCAGCTCAGTTTTGGTATTCTTCAAAATTTTGTCAGGAATCTTAAATTATTTTCTCTCGAATTTCCAATGCCTTGATTTTTGTCTTGACTTAAATTCGTTTCCCCTGATACAGATCCTTTCGCCCATGACAAGGGGAAGCCTTGGAACCATCAGTTTGAACACCGTGATCCAGGAGGTTTCAAACCCCTATGCCCGAGGGAAGCGGCAATTAAAGATCGGGGAAAGGATTTTCAGGGTGGGGGACCGGGTGATTCACCGGCGCAACAACTATGACCTGGATGTTTTCAACGGGGATATCGGTGTTATCCGGGATATTGACACCAAGGATTGACCTGCTCCATTGCGTTTTATCCGGATAACCGGCTGGTTCATTATCAGCAGAACGATATTGTTGAACTTGACCTGGCCTCTGCCATCACCATACACAAATCCCAGGGGAGCGAGTTAGAAATTGTCATTATCCCGGTTTTGACCCAGCACTTTAAAATGCTTTTCCGCAATTTGATCTATACCGGGAAAATCCGGGCAAAAACTGGCTGTCTTTGTTGGCACAAGAAGAGCCCTTGCCATGGCAGTTAAAACCAGGATATCAGTAAGAGACAGACTGCTCTGCAGGAATTGTTGATGTCTTGATAAATCGTGAATCAGTATGGGAGTTGATTTGCCATGGATGATTCACGATTTCAAGGCTGGAAACTATTTGATGTTGTATTTATTGTAAATGATTTTCAGGCGGTCCGCCAGTTCCTTGGCCCTGCCTTCACTGTCTTCCGGTTTGAGTTCCTTGCAGTCATAGCCGACCACTTCACGCATATAGGCCACATTTTCATCCATGAAAACCACGGTGCCATCCTCCTTGATATCTTCGATACCATCAATCTTGCCACCTTTCTTGTTGATTTCAATGGCTTTCTCAAGGGTGATTCCGGGGAGAACAACCTCCACGCCCTGTGCCGACACCCGCCCGGGATAGGCGCCGGGCAGGCCGTTGGGACCGACCACGGATTCGAACACTTTCTTTTTGTCATAGTAGATACCCAGCACATTGTTCAAAAAGCTCACAGCGGTTCGCATTTGATCCACCACAGGACCTGTGAACTGTGCTGAACCGGCAAAGCCCGCCGCGTGGTACATCTCTTTTATTTTTTCATTGGGATAGCGGGGGGTAACATCTTCTCCTGCGGCGATAATTTTCACCCAGAACGGCCCGTCGTATTTCACTGTGTAAAAGTGCCGTGGTGGCCGACGCCGTAACTTTGACGTTCTGGTAGGGAATATCAAGATCCCTGGCAATGATGCGTTTTATCCGCTGAATGCCGATATCCATGTTGCCGCCGCCGCAAACCGGTGCCATCCCCAACTTGTCGAGCACCACATTGGTGGCGTCGGGAAAAGAGCCGTTGACCACCTTGGTCTCGATACCACTCATTTTGATCGCCTTCATCAACTTGAGGGAAAGCGTGAGGTGGTTCGGCAGCCAGGGGCCCACAGGACCGATTTTGGCATACTCCTCATCGGGCAGAAGCCTGGTTACCCACCAGGATCCCAGGCTCGAAAGGTTGCAGATAACCTTGGGCCGCATCCGATGCAGGAGTTCAGCAGTTTCTTCAATGTTGAAAAGATTGATGTTCGTAAAGTTAAAATCAGGGTACAAGTCGAGGTTATGGGCAATCTGCAGGCATTCCTCCACTTCGCGCCTGCCATTTTCCTCGTTGGAATCTGCTCCGTACACCTTCATGGGTGTTCCCATGGAGGCCATAAGGTACATCATGTCATGTCCCACGCTTCCGGCCGAGCCGATCAGTAAGATGGAATCCATTGCAACCACTCCTTTTGTTAACTGAATTCGTCGTTGAAACCAATTGCGCCTGTAAGGCGTTGTCTTAAGTGATGTTAACAGCAGATAGCGTGCCAGGAAATGAATACAGAGATAAGGCACTGATATAAAATGGTTATGGAAATGGTGGCAAGGGCAAATAAAGGTCCTGTTGAAAATTGTCAATCCAGGACCCATGCGGCCTGAGGATTGTACGGTTTAAGGACCTGAAATCATAAAAAATTGAAATATATATTGATAATTTCCAATGATATTGATAATTTTCAATGCCACGGGTTGACCGGCAACCCACAGCGTCAGGAACAACCCATCCAAAGGGAACTCCGGGTGCAGAATCGTCAACTGGAAACCCCAAAGTAAAGAGGAGGGCACAATATGAATTTAAAGACAATTTACAACAGGAGGATCCATGAATTTTCACCAACGGCTATCTTGCTCATGGACAGGGATCAGAAACTGATACACCTTAACGATGCGGCCGAACAATTGTTGAAAATCAGTTGTGCCGAATGTCTGGGCAAGCCAGCTGCCACCATTTTTCCCTCTTTAAGAGATGTTATGGCCCGGGCCCTTGCCCGGGATAGAAACAGTTTGGCCACACCATAGCCGGACAGCTACAGGATGTGCGTCGATCTTCTAACCGTGGCGCTGGACAGGGGTACCCGGGGGCTTATCGCCGTCATCCGGCAGATGCAATGGGGCAAGCTTGAATCCCTGGGTTTGTTTAAGGCCAATTTCCCTGCCATCCTGGACTCATTCCGGGACGGGATCTGGATTTGCAATGACAAAGCCGAAGTGGTTCTTATCAATCTTGCCTCGGAAAAAATCAATGAGGTCACGCCCGGGATGTGCTGGGAAAAAGCATGGATCAATTGGTTGACCAGGGCCTGGTGGATCAGTTTGTAACCGACGTGGTTCTCAAGGGACAGGCGCGCAAAAGTCACATTTATCATACCCGGACAGGCAAACAATTATTGGTGACCAGTTTTCCGGTTTTCAACGGCACGGGTGAAAGGGTTCTGCAGGTATTAACCGAAAGGGATCTCACCGAGCTTACCCTCCTGCGGATGGAACTTGAGAAAACCCGTTCACTGGCCAGGGACTATTGCACGGAAATATCCCACCTGCTCACGGAGAAGTCGGAATTGTCAGAGGTTGTTGCCCGCAGCAGCGCCATGCGCCGGTGTCTTGGCACCGCACTGAAGGTCGCAGGGGCGGATTCAAATGTTGTCATGGAGGGTGAGACCGGCGTGGGCAAAAGCTTTTAGCCAGCATTATTCACCGCAACTCCATGGCAAAAAACGGTCCCTTTATACAGGTGGACTGCGGGGTCATACCCGAATCCCTGATAGAATCGGAGCTTTTCGGTTATGTGCCCGGGGCCTTTACCGGGGCCAGGAGCAAAGGCAAGGCAGGCTTGTTTGAATTGGCGGACAACGGGACCCTATTTCTGGATGAAATCGGTGAACTGCCCCTTGCCATGCAGGTAAAATTGTTGAGATTTGTCGAAAGCAACGAGTTTGTCAGGGTGGGTGGAACAAAACCACACCGCGTCCAGGTGCGCATCCTTGCGGCAACAAACCGGAACCTGGATGAAATGGTGAAAAGGGTGATTTCAGGGAGGACCTGTTCTTCCGATTGAGTGTTGTGCCGCTGCACATCCCGCCGTTGCGTGAGAGACTGGAGGACATCCCGCCGCTATGCGTTCATATCCTTGATAAATTTAATAAAAAAAGGGGTTAAAAAAGGCTTTCACCCGAGGTGCTTGACCAGCTGATGATGCACGGTTTTCCCGGCAATGTGCGGGAACTCATAAATTTAATGGAGCGTATGATCGTGATGAGTGAAAACGATCTCATCTCCCTTGATGATCTTCCCAGAAAATTGCGAACCCTTCCGGTTGCGGACATGGAGGACGTCATGTCCTGGCCGAATGGCGACTTCTCATTGAAAGCGGCTGTGGATGCCTTTGAGGCCAGGATCATCACCAGTGCATTTCAGCGCCATGGCAGCATGGCCGGTGCGGCCCGGAAGCTGGGCACCAAACCCTCCACGCTCTGGCGGAAGGCAAAGCGGCTGGGCGTGAACCCTGTGCAGTGATTTGCTTCAATATCATTGACAATATTCACCATTTTATTTTTATGTGAAAATACAAATAGATATGTAGGGATGTTTGTTTTTTTAAATAGTATGTATTGACGATTTTCAATTGCCGCTGATTGTTTTTGTCGGGCGGTATCTCCGTTTTTGTTCTGGGATAGAGACACCTTAGACGTTCATTTGGTTCATGGCATACTCCTTGCTCTACAATCATCCATGGCGAGATCCAAAATATCGGCGGTTCTCTGCATGGTTCAATTGATGCGGAAGGACAGAACCGCTGCCAACCAGACCCGGATCTGCCCGGAGTCAAGTTAAAGGAAAAAAAAAGGATCAGAACTGTTTTATGACAAAGGATGAAAAAAGGGAGTATGCCTAGAATCTAAATTAACGAAAATCAATCAGGAGGTTAAGATGAAACTATTGGGTAAAATTTTTTTGGCGATTGCCGTACTCACCACAATGTCCGTCACGTGCTTTGCAGACAACTATCCTTCGAAGCCCATCAAACTGTTTGTCCCCTACGGAGCAGGCGGATCCACCGATATGGTAACGAGGAAGATAGCCTCCATCGCTGAAAAGAAACTGGGGGTACCGATTGTCGTGGAAAACAAGCCGGGTGCCACCGGAACCCTTGCCATCAGAGAGCTGATGAAATTGAAACCCGACGGATACCATTTGTCAATGGTGGATACGTCTGCCACCTCCCGGACACCGCATATCATCAATGTTCCCTATGATGCCCAGAAAGATTTACCTATATCTGCAAGCTGGTTCTTTATGCCTGCGGCATCATCGTTCCGGTGGAGAAGCCCTGGAACAGCCTGGAGGAGATCGTCGATTATGCCAAGAAAAATCCGGGCAAGGTTGTGTATGCTGTTCCGGGTGCGCTGGAAGCAGGTTACCTGGCCATGTCCTATGTGGGGATGAAAGAAAACCTGAAATGGAAACGCGTGCCTTACAAAGGCGGTTCCCCGGCCATGGCAGCCGTGTTGGGTGGGCATGCCGATTTTTTGCCGGCGGCAGCATGGGCAGCAACATCAAGCTGATCCAGGCCGGAAAAGTACGTGCCGTCAGCATATTCAGCCCCAAACGGTTTGAGCTTCTGCCGGATGTCCCCACCTTGCAGGAAAGCGGATATGATTTCGCCATTCGTTCAGGGTTGGGAATCTGCTCCCCGGTCGGACTGGACCCTGCCAAACAGCAAAAACTGGAAAAGGTGTTCCTGGAAGCCAGTCATGATCAATCCTTTATCGATCTTGTCAACACCATGGCCCTGCCGTTTGATCGTAAAGCGGTGCTGGTTTAAAACGATGCAGCGGTTGAATATGAAGAACTGGGCAGGCTGCTGGACGATATGGGAATGAAGAAAACAAAATAAGTCTTGACGGTGAAAAAGGGAGGGGCTGCTTTCTCCCCTCCCCACTGACACATAAGGTTTGGAGGATGCGTAATGGATATGAAAAGGGATCGACTCATCGGTGCCGGACTTTTTTTGTTCGGCCTGTTCACTTATTTCTGGATAATTCCTCATTTTATTGATAAGCCCTCCTTTTATATGCCTGAATTACCTTCAGATCTTTATCCGAAATTCATAGTGGGAACCATCATCCTTCTCGGAGCGATTCTTTTTTTACAAGGAATTTTTTCTCCAATGCGTAAGGATCAGGAGAAGATGCCCATGGAAAATAAAAAAAGGGCTGCCATCATCATCTCCGTCTTAATCGCCTTTTTGTTTGCCATTGATATTATAGGGTTCTACATCGCTGTGGCCGGTTTTCTGGTTGGCATGATTACCTATCTGGGGGAAAGGCGTACCTGGTAATTTCCTTAAGCGTGGTTATTTTTATGGTTTTAAGCTACCTGTTTTTTGAGCAGGGCCTTAAACTGACGCTTCCGAGGGGAATAATTTTTGAGTTTTATCTTAATTAAAGGATCTTCCGATTATGGGTGCAGATGTATTGGCCGGAATTCAGCTGATCGCCGAATGGCAAAATATATTTTTCATTTTTTCCGGAGTGGCGATCGGTATTGTACTGGGTGCCATACCCGGTCTGACCGCAACCATGGGAATCGCCCTGGTGATCCCCATCACCTTTTACATGGATCCTGTGGCCTCCATATCCATGCTGATCGGTGCCTATAAAGGGGGTTTGTACGGCGGTTCCATATCTGCCATCATGATCGGCGCACCCGGTACAGACTCGGCTTCCGCCACGGTATTGGACGGGCATGCGCTGGCCAAGCAGGGCAAATCAGCCAAGGCCCTTAAAATAGCTGCCTATGCTTCGGTTATCGGTGATTTCCTGGGCATGGCCGCTTTGGTTACCATGGCGCCCTTTATTGCCAGGGTTGCCTGAGGATCGGTCCCGGCGATTTTGCATGATTATCCTTTTTCTCTTACCATTATCGCGGGGGTGTCAGGGGAATCTTTGACCAAAGGCATGCTGGCCTGCTGCTTCGGCCTGCTGCTCGGCACCGTGGGAATAGACCCCATCATCGGGCTGCGCCGGCTGACATTTGGGGTGATGGAACTGGACAACGGGGTCAGTGTCATGGGGCTTCTCATCGGCCTGTTTGCCATTCCCGAAATCATCCTGCAGATGGAATCTAAAATCACCGCTGCCGGCCGGCTGCTGGTGAAAGAAGGGTCTCCTGAAGACCGCCGGTTGACCTGGCGCGAGTCCAAAGGCTGCCTGAGGGTAATTCTGCTGGGCAGCGGAATCGGCATCGGCATCGGTGCCATCCCCGGCATCGGACCGACGGTTTCCGCCTGGATGGCCTATGGACAGTCCAAACGCGTGTCCAAGCATCCGGAAAAAATCGGCCACGGATCTCTGGAAGGTGTGGCCGCGGCAGAAGCGGGCAACAACGCCGCCTGTGGAGGCTCCTTGATCCCCATGTTGACGCTGGGGGTGCCGGGCAGTATTTCCGTGGCAATTCTCATGGGCGCCTTTATCATCCAGGGCATTTTTCCCGGACCCATGATTTTCAAGGAACACGGACCCCTGGTGTATGCGATTTTTGCAGGCCTGGTGGTGTCAAACATCTTTCTGCTGGGCCTGGCCCTGTTGGCCATCAACACGATCGCTCCTTACCTGTGCAATGCACCCAAGAAGATTTTATTCCCCATCATCCTGGCCTGCTGCTATATCGGTTCCTTTGCCGTGACAACAAAAATTTTTGATGTCAAGATCATGCTGGCCTGCGGAATTCTGGGCTATTTCATGCAAAAGACCGGGTTCCCGGCAGCACCCCTGTTGATCGGGTTCATTCTTGGGCCCATTGGAGAACAGGCCATCCGCCAGTTCATGATTATAGCGGAAAATGATTTGATGCAAATCATCTATTACCCTGTTGCCGACGTTTTCATCCTGCTGACAATCGGTTCCATCATCGGCATTGCCAGAAGTGAGTGGAAAAAATCCAGGCAGGCTGCCAACCGGTTAAATGCCTGAAACGACACTGGTACCCTCCTTTAGACCCCTGCTGTCTTTATAGGGTTTGTGGGGCGGCAAGGCTTTTGAGGAGAATGAATTATTATGGATCAACAAGACCTGGACTATGTCAAAGGCCATTGCGGCTGGGATTCGGTGATCCTGGTTTGCGGGGACCAGGTCCCTGATGGTGAGGAACATCGGATCGCCCATACCCTGCTTGCCCCTCCGTGCAGCGGCGGGGTGGAGGTGGGGTTTTATACCCGTCGAAAAAAACGATGTGGATATCCGGCTGCGCATCATTGATTCCACCACGGGCACGTGGCTGCCCATGTGCGGCGGCATGAGTCAGGTTATCGGCCTGGCCTGCATGACCACGGCCATGCAGGATCATTTTCGCATTGAAAAAAATATCCCTCAACCCGGGTCAATGTTCTCAGCGATTCAGGCCTGGTCCCCATTGACATCACGTTCGAACACGGCCGCATCGCAATGATCACCACCCATCTTCCCGATTATGTTGACTATCTTTATAAGGATGGCGTCCGTCCCGTCAATATCGGCAAAATCCCGGCCATGAAGGTGGGCTATTTTCTGGTCTTTAAAATGGCGGATCTAATACAGGCCCACCCCGGCATGGAGTTCGGCCACAGGCGCTCCGGGCCGGCCCTTGACCTTCTGGGGGAGATACAGATGGCGTACATGAAAAAGGAAAACATAACAGCCCCCACCCTCTACAGCATGATCTATGATCATCATCCGGAAAAAGGGCAATGCAAGGATATTTACCCGCTTTTTCAAGGGGCAAGGGGTTCCCCAGTCCTCTCCCTTGGAGGTCCAGTGCGGCACCGGGTCTGCTGCGGTGGCAATCGCCATGGCGGAACAAGGCGAGCTTCCATTCTCCGGGGATCGTGGCAAGATTGTGTTTGAATGGGGCAGCCAGCGCCTGACCTATGACCCCTATGGCGTTCGTAAATCCATTGTTCATCTGAACCTGTCCGGCAAACGGGCAATCGCCGCTGCCTTTAGTCACAATGTGGTGGAGCTGCAATCTGTGGGCAAAGTATACCTGCCGTCATTTGAGGCAAAGCTGTTTTAAGGCTTTAAACCGCCCGTCCGGGAGGTGCCAAATGAAACACTTTTTGACCTGCTGATTAATTTAACCTGTAATACGTCACATAATCTAAGGAATTTGAGCAAATAAAACAAGGTTTTTTAAAAACCTCTTTTTTTGAGTACAACTGACATTCCCCACCCTTATTTGTAAGGTTTCCTTTTTCCGGAGGCTGTATAAAATTGCTATCCCCCACGGCACGGTAAAAATTTTTGAATTTAATCCTAATGCTCTTAAATATTCCAACTGGTAGGGATAGGAACTTGCTTTTTGCTAAAAAAAAGTCGGTACTCTCCCTGTAGAGGGAAGTGAGCTGGAAAAACAAACCAATGAAATCAAAATAGCATTTTCCCTATTGGATGCCATTGATATAGCAGGGAAAACGATTACCACGGATGCATTAATTACCCAAAGAACATTTGCAAATTATTTGGTTGCCAAAAGGTTGGCGAACTATCTTTTCATTGTGAAAGGCAATCAGAAAAATTTATATGAAGATATTGAATTCCATTTTACCCATGAAAATGGATCGCCTGATCATGAAACCGTTGACGGTATCGAACATGGAAGAATAGAAACACGCAGAATATGGATCTCTTCAGATCTGAACGATTATCTTGATTTCCCACATGTAGGTCAGGCATTTATGATTAAGCGTGAATCCTACGACAAAAAACCGGTGAAACCAGCAAGGAGACTGTCTATGGGGTAACCAGCTTACGCCCAGACCAGGCTGATGCAGCAAAAGTCCTCCAAATTAATCGAGGGCACTGGGTAATTAAAACAGTTGCCACTACATAATTGACTGGAATTATAATGAAGACAGAAGCAGAGTGAGAACAGGCTCAGGTCCTGAAAATTTAACAAGACTCAGACGCTTTGCTGTGGGACTCATCAAGAGCAAAAATGTCAAAAGTGTTCCCCAAAAGATGCGCCAGCTGCTTTTAAATACAAGGGCCGTATTTGATTTAATAATGAGCCAGAATAGCCAAGCCAAGTACAATGCTGGTTAGAACCAACTTACCGGGAATGATCGGGTTTTTTTCTTGACAGTTGCCTGGTGATCTATTAAAGAAATAAAAAATCTGCCAGAAGGCAGAGTCAGAGTCATCTAAAATAAAAATTAAAGATAGATTTTCAAATTAACCACGAAGGTTAGGCAAACGTTGCGTGCCGAACCTTTGTGGTTTTTTTTTGGGCATGCTGCTTTTCTCAATACTTTGATGGAGTGAAATCAATGAATACCGGCAGTTTGAGCCGCCTGAAAGGGCAAATTGAAAGATACTGGGACTGGAGAAGTGCAAGCTATGAACTGGATCAAGACAAATCCGTCGAAACGGTACAAGACTGGGAATTTACCATCAAGGGGCTTGTGGCCCATCTTCACGGGAGTGCTTCCAGGGCCCTTGATGTGGGTACCGGCCCCGCCAGCTGGCCTTTTATCTTGCCCAGGCTGGCATTGATGTCACAGGTATCGATATCTCCCCAAAAATGGTTGAAACTGCAAGAAAGAAAGCCAGGGAAAGGATGCTTTCCATAGATTTTCAGACCGGCGATGCAGAACACCTTCCTTTTGAAGCCAATACATTTGATGTGGTGGTATCCAGAAATCTTGTGTGGACCCTCCCCGCTCCTGAAACCGCCATGCGCGAATGGCACAGGGTATTAAAACCGGGGCCGCATTATCATTTCCGACGGATACTGGCAAAATCTGACCTGGTCCCGGATTCATCATCTGATCATTAAGGCGGCAAAGGGGTTTTTGAAAACCCGCAGTCTGATTTCGTGTCGTTTTTTTTTCCACTATGCCAATCTTATAAACTCCCTGCCTCTGTATGAGGGGGTTACTTATAAAGATGTGGGGCATCTGATGCGCAAGGCCGGTTTCAGACAGATTTTATCCTGTAATATCTGTGAATTTTTCAGGGATAATCCGTATGGTTCGGGAAATTGTTCTTCTCCTTCTTTTTTTATTGCGTATGGAGACAAATGATTCCGGTCATTTCTGGTTTCCTGTGTTTTAACCATATTTTTTAAGGAAGTTGACGATGAAAAATGTAAAAGTTTCGAAATACTTATTCTTTGTTTCCCTTGCCCTTTTTTTGTCTGCTCCTTGTCTTCGGGCGGATGATAACGAATCGGCGGTCTCCTATGGCAATACCGAACTTGCGCCGATCACGGTCATTGCCACAAAGACCCCCAAGGCTCCGCTGGATTCTCCGGCGTCTGTTTCAGTGATTTCAGAAACCGAAATTTCAGCCTTTAACTCCGAACATCCCTTCAAGCCCCTGTTCCGGACAGAAGGAATTTACCCCGCCAATACAGGGGCCTGGCCGATTACTGGTCCCGTCCGGTGATCCGGGGAAACAGGGCGCTTGTCATGGTTGACGGGCTCAACTGGTACGATTACGGTCAATACTACCACACAGGGGCAATTCCCATGAAGGATGTGGAAAAAATCGAGGTGGTCCGGGGGCCTTTTTCCGCCCTTTACGGCACCCTTGCCCAGACCGGTGTCATCAACTATATCACCAGAATCCCTTATGACATGGAGGCCGAGGCTTCTTTTACCTTTGGGGAAGACGATACCCGGTTTTACAGCGCACGTATTGCCGATCGCCCCTTCAGTACCCCGGACGATTCCAATCCTCTTTCCTGGGCAGATAAAACCCTTGGAGACAAGTTCTTCTATTCCATGAGTTTTAAATACCGGACCACGGATGGTTATGAGACAAACCCGTACTATAAAACGCTGTCAAGTCCGGTGACCGGAACATTGGATACATCCATTCCTGTTGCAATAAACGTGGGTTCTGATAAAAACCCCACCACCGGGGCGACGCGGTATATTGTGGGGACCCAGGGAGAAAACTGGTACGAAGATTACGGCTCATTTTTAAAAACCGGGTATGAATTTTCTGATGATTCCAAAATCTGGTACAGCTTTAATATCAGCCAGTTTGAGTATGGATGGAAGGGAGGAAGAAGCGATTTGAGGGATGCCGGCGGTAACGCCATTACATCGGGCGATGTTTACATCCGGGATGGTTCTGACTACTACCTGACCAGCTTGAGCGATACCACGTTTACAGCAACCGAATATGAGAAAAAATCCTATGTGCACACCCTCCATTATGACTACTCTGTGCCGGACAAGTTGGATGTTAACGCCCTTGTGGGCTACAACGACAAGGAACCCGCTCTCATTCGGTTTCCAGCGCCTACACAAAGGTTGAAGATAACGACCTCCTCCAGGCAGATCTTCTGCCACCTTCACATGATGGACAGCCAATTTCTTTTAACCGTGGGCACTCAGGGGTAAAGGAAACTGCGACAGTCACCAAATACAATTTGTCCAGTCCCAGTGATTCTGACAGCTGGGCCTCCGTTGCAACCCGGGATTCCGGAGAAAGTCTGACCTGGGGCACCTTTGTTCAGGCCGAATACACGCCCATTGAATCCACCACCCTGTATCTGGGGGGCCGATATGATCATTGGTGGGCAACTGATACGGAATATTCAGACATTAACGGGAACCATGCGATGGGTGAGGATATGGATGACGGTCAGTTCAGCCCCAAAGCCTCTATGGTTTACCGGCTGATGGACAACGGCGTGCTGCGTGCATCGTACGGAAAATCTTTTACCGCTCCTTGTCTGTATTACAGAATTGCCAGCTATAGTTATACAATCGGGGGAGAAACAGCCTATGCCGCAGGGAACCCGGACCTGGATCCCACTTCAAATACGTCCTGGGAAATGGGCACGGAGTGGGAATTTTTCAACAAAAGCTGCGCGTCAAAGCCACATATTTCCAGAACGATTTTGATGACCTCATTGTAAATGCGACAAGAACTTACGAAATAGATGGCGAATCGGTCAGCATAAAGAAACGAATCAACGCTCAATCCTCTAAAGTCGACGGTATTGAAACCGCCATTGAAGGCATCCTGCCTGGAACCTGAGAGGCGGTATCCACTATACCCATCACTGGTCCGAATATACCAAGACGGATCCATCCGTCAATAAAGACGGCTGGGAAGTGGATGAGGTTCCCACGGATATATTCAACGGCTGGCTGGGATATTTTACCGACTTTCTGGATGCCTCTGTGAATTTAAGATATTCAGACAGTGTTTATGACGACCGCCGGGGACCCCATGCCGACTCCGTATTCAATGACTACACAGATTCTTTTGTCGTAGATGGCCAGGTGACGGTCAGACCCGGGAAAAAAGTGGCGTTGACCTTGTCTGTGGACAATCTGCTGGATGAAGAATACTATGAATACTACAAGATGCCCGGCCGTACTTTCATGGCAACGGTATCCATATCTCTTTAAAGTGAATTTTATGAATATCCTGCGTGTTCCTCCTTTTTCTACCAGGCCAGGTCTGTTGCATCAGGTGGTCAGGCCCGGCAGGGCCATTTTATGCCTGGTTTTGTGCCTTTGTAACCTCCATTGCACTGGCCGCAGACCCGTTTTAGTCGCCAAGCCCTTTGGGCCGTCAGGGTCAGGGTTTGATCCCGCCAGAGGGAGTGACGGATGGTATGCCTGCGAATCCGGAATTATAGAAACCCTGTTTGTTCTTGATATGGATATGAAGCTGCAGCCCTGCCTGGCCCAGGGGTTTACCAATTTATCCCCCCTGACCTGGGAGATTCGTATCCGGGACAAGGTGTTTTTCCACAATCATGCGCCGTTAACGGCAAAGGCGGTAAAGGCATCCATTGAACGTCTTATTGATGAAAAGAGTGCTGGATTTAATATACGGATTCAAGGACTGCTGGATATTGCCTCCATCCGGGTAACAGGCCCGCTGTCCCTGGTGATGGAAACCCGGCATCCCAATGCCGCTTTTATCTACAATTTAACGTCGCCGGAAACCGGGATCGTTGATATGTCCGGCGAACATCTCGCCGGCACCGGGCCGTTTCAGCTGGAACGGATTGTACCCAGCGAGAAAATTGTAGTAAATGCCTTCCCATGTATTGGGAGGGAAAGCCGAAACTTGAACGGGCAGAACTTTGTGTTATCAAGAACCCGGTTTCCAGGATGCTGGCCTTTGAGTCGGGCAAATCGATATGGCCACCAATTTCCCGGAGCTGGATGCCGTTCGCCTGATGACTGCCGGCAAAGCCAGGGTCGAACATCGTTCCACGGCACGGCTCTGTTTTTCTTTGTGCGGATCAAGGACGGCCCCCTGGCCGATCCCCTGATTCGCATGGCCCTTAATTTTGCCATTGACCGGGACCAGATTCTGGCATCCGTACTCGGCGGTATTGGCGGAACAATCGGCGCCTCTGTTTTTCCCGGGGTGCTGCCATGGTCTAATACCGCACTGGTTCCCTATGCCCATGACCCTGAAAAGGCGGTATCTTTGCTGGAAGCAGCCGGGGCATTGGATCGCGACAGGGACGGGATCAGGGAATTTAACGGTCAACCGCTTCATTTAGAGATGTGGACCTACGAGACCCGGGCTGCCTTAAAGCCGACCCTTGAGCTGATTAAGGCGCAACTGGCCCGGGTGGGGATTGATGCCGGCATTCGGGTGACCAAGAAAGGGTCCCCCATTAACCAGGCCATGAGACAGGGACGGGTCCACCTGAACCTTCAGATGTGGAACACTGCTCCCCAGGGCGATCCAGACGCATTTCTTTCGGATCTGTTCAGGACCGGGGCAAGGTCCAATTGCATGGGATATGCCAACCCGGAGCTTGACCGGCTGCTCCAGGAGGCCAAAACCTGCTTTGAACCGGCCCAACGGCAACGCCTGTACAACCGGGTGCAGGAGATTATCTATGAGCAGAACCCCGTGATTGTTCTCTTTCATAAATCCATGGTCACGGTCATGTCAGACCGTGTCAGGGGGTACAGCATTCATCCGGCGGAAAAGCACCTGTTAACCAATAGGATTTACAGGGAATAATAGGGTGATTTGTAAACATCCGTCCGGCCGGGAAATATTACGGGTCAGTCGTCTCGGGGTGGCTGTCCGGGAAAAGGGAAAAGAGCGGGTTCTGCTCCGGGATGTTGATTTTTTCCTTGACCAGGGGGAGATCCACGGGATTGTGGGGGAATCCGGAAGCGGAAAAAGCCTTTTCGCCCGTACCCTTGTCCGGCTTGAATTTCCGGCGCGTATTGTCACAGGATCAATTCTGATTGACAGTTGTAATGTGGCGGAGAAATCACCACAGAACTGTCGTTTTTCCGGGGGAAAAAGGTTTCCCTGGCGCTTCAGGATCCGACCTCTGCCATGGACCCGGTTTTTACCCTGGCAAGCCAGTTTAAGGATGCGCTTTCCATTTTGCCCCGTCCGGAACGCTCCATGGGGCAGGTCTATCAGCTTCTGGAAACCGTGGGGATCTCTTCTCCTGAATCCCGGTGTCGCCAATACCCCCATGAGTGGAGCCGGGGCATGCTCCAGCGGGCCCAGCTGGTCATGGCCCTGTTGTCCTCGCCGGAAATTCTGATTCTTGACGAAGTCACTTCAGCCCTGGATCCCACCACGGGCTGCAGATCATCGAGCTCATCCTCCGGCTGAGACAGACACGCCAAACCACATTTGTCCTCATCACCCATGATCTTGCCATGGCAGCCCATCTCTGTGACCGGATATCGGTGATGCACCGGGGCACCATCGTCGAAACCCGGCCGGTGGACAGTCTTTTTAAACAACCGAAACACCCGTATACCAAGGAATTAGTATCCAGCACCGGCGTCAGCGGGGGAAATCCATGCCTGGACCGCTGATTCAGATGTCGAACCTTGGGGTATCATTCAGGGCCAGATCCGGAGGTGTCAGACATGATCTGCTCTTCTGGGGGGTGAAACAAATATGTTTAAGCCTGAAAACAGGGGAGTCTTTCTGCCTGATCGGGGAAAGCGGGTCGGGAAAGAGCACCCTGGCCATGGCCCTGGCAGGACTTTTGCCTTTCCACCAGGGCTGGCTGATGTTCCGGGGGAAAAAAATTGTCCGCTCCAACGACGGGGTTCACAAAATGCTTATGAAGTCCACCCAGATGGTGTTCCAGGATCCTGTCCAGGCCCTGAACCCCTTCCTGACTCTGGGGCAGTCCCTTGAAGAACCGCTGGCTGCCAGGGGGGTGAGAGCCGGACAACGGCAGGCACTTCTTGCCCCGCTTATTCGGGATACCGGACTGTCAGCAGATCTTCTGGAAGGTTCCCCGCCCAAGCGTCCGGGGGACAGAACCAGCGGGTCTGCATTGCCCGGGCACTGTCCACCCGGCCTGAACTGCTCATCCTGGACGAGCCCCTGACCGCACTGGACAGTCTGGTCAAAATCCGGATTACCCGATTGCTGTGTCAAATCAAGGAAAAATATCCCATGACCTGTTTTATCATTACCCATGATATGGAGCTGGTCAGGGGCATGGCCACCCAGGTAGGGGTCATCTATCTGGGGCAGATCCTGGAGACCGCGTCAAAAGTCATCCCTTTTGAGTAAACCTTGTCATCCCTATACCCGGGCCCTTTTGTCCGCCTCTTTTACCCCGGGCATATGGAAAGGAAAACGGGTGGTACTCAAAGGAGATATCCCATCTGTCCAAACCCCGCCCTCAGGATGCATTTTTCACACCCGATGCCCGGACTCTGCGGCGGTGTGTGAAAACCAGGTTCCTCTTCCTGTCAGGCTTACGGTCGGACACACCGTATGCTGTCATATGTACACACACAGGGGGAATCCATGACGGGCTACCTGATGAAAAAAATTACAGGATTGGCCTTGGTTCTTTTCGGGGCGTCCTTTCTCACCTATGCCATGATCCTGCTGGCTCCGGGGGACGCGGCCAGGGAAATCGCCGTTGCCCGTTACGGTGGAGAAAGCCAGCTGGACGGGGCTACTGTGGAATGGATTCGGGAAAAAGAGGGGCTTGACCAGCCTTTTTTTATCCAGTACAGCCGGTGGCTCTCCCGTATTGTGTCCCTGGATTTCGGGTATTCACTGGTGGAGGAGGCTGAGGTCTTCCACCTGATCCGTCAAAGATTTTCCAGGACATTTGAGCTGGCGGCAGCCTCCGTATTCATCGCCCTGGTCGTAGCCCTGCCCCTGGGCATCCTGGCCGGCCTGGGCCGGGGATCCTGGCTGGATTCAATATCCGTGTCCCTGTCCGTACTGGGACTTTCCATTCCCAATTTCTGGCTGGGTATCCTGCTGGTCACCCTTTTTTCCGTAAAACTCCACTGGCTTCCCAGTTTCGGGACCGGGGGATGGCAGCATCTGGTGATGCCGGCCATTACCCTGGGTACATCCATTACCGCCTATATTGCAAGACTTTTAAGGCTTTCTGTGATTCAGAGTCTGGAATCTGACTACATCCTGGCCCTGCGGGCCCGGGGTACAACATCCCCATTGATTCTGGGAAAACATCTGCTGAAAAATACCCTTATTCCGATGATCACCATTGTTGGCCTGGAGTTCGGTCTGATCCTTGAAGGCGCAGTGGTGACAGAGGTGGTTTTTCCTGGCCCGGCCTGGGCAGCCTGATGGTGGATGCCATCTGCAACCGGGATTATCCCTGATCCAGGGTGTTGTTCTGTTTACCGGTGCCCTCTTTGTCATTGTCAACTTCGGGGTGGATATGCTCTGCAGCGTTCTGGATCCGAGGATACGTATTCGATGAGATTTTATAAGCGTAAGTTCCCTTTTCCCGGACGTATTTTGCCTCCTTCTTCCGGAGTCCTGCCGTGGGCATGGCCTCAGGGGTCCTGGCGCTACTGGCCATCCTGGTGCTGGCAGGCCCGGCAATGGCCCCCAACGATCCCCTTTCCACGGATACCTCCCTGCGCCTCTGCCCTCCCTGCATCCGGTTCCCCATGGGATGCGATGCCCTGGGCCGCTGCCTCTTTTCCCGAATTCTTTCGGGGCGAGAATTTCCATTGGCATAGGCCTTGCCGCTGTTGGTATTTCTGCCTGCCTGGGCACGGCGGTGGGGGTAGCTGCCGGATATTTCGGAGGATGGGCAGATGAAATTTTCATGCGCATCACGGACATGTTTCTGGCCTTTCCCGAAATGGTGGCCGCCATTGCTCTGGCCGGGATCATGGGCCCGGGAGACCTCAACCTTGTCTTTGCCATCAGCAGTGTGTCCTGGACAAAATATGCCCGGCTGGCCCGGGGAATTGCCCTGACCAGCCGGGAGGCCCTCTATGTCAAATCCGCGCGTCTGTCCGGGGTTTCATCATTAATGATTATTGTACGGCATATCCTGCCCACTGTCCGGCCGGCCATGACGGTTCTTGCCACGGTGGGGATGGCCAAGGGGATTCTGGCCGTGTCAGCCTTGGGATTTCTCGGGTTTGGTGTCCAGCCCCCTGATCCGGAATGGGGAACCCTGCTCATGGAGGGTAAGGATTACCTTTTCACTGCGCCCCATCTTTCCATATTTCCAGGGCTAAGCATTATGGCGGTGGTCATGGCCTTTAACCTCATGGGTAACCAGAGGGAGCAATAATCCAGCATCTACGGAGAAAGTCGGTCCTTTGAACGGAATTCCCTCCGCCGGAATAAAAAAATACAGATTGCAGGGCCTCTAATAGATATGGTAGAGGAAAGAATTTTCCGGGGGTTTTGAGCTATGATCTTTCTTTTCCTTGCCGTTTTCTCCAGCAGCCTCATGGCGCTGATGCTGAAGTTCACCGAAACCGGAAACTTCAACCGCTACGCAATCACAAGCGCCAACTATGTGAGTGCTTTTTCTTTAAGCTTGATGCTCTCCTGCCGGGAAACACCGCCCTGGGAGGACATTCCTTCCGCGCTCTTTTCTTTCATGGAGGAGTTTTTCAGCGTTGTGGTCTCCGGCATCGCCTCCTTTTCCCATTCCGCAAGTCTCATCTGGGCCGTCATCGTGGGGATGATCGGAGGTGTTTTCTACTGCTTCGGCTTCATTTATATTCAGAAGAGTACCCGGGAAAACGGTGCAGGCATGACCGGGGCCGTGGGTAGCTCGGCATTTTTATTCCCATGTGCTCTCTTTGATCCTCTGGAAGGAAATTCCCGGTCCTTGAAAAAATTCAATGCGACCCTGCTACTCCTCTTTCTGGTGTCCGGTGTGCGGATTTTACAGGAAAGGTGTTTGAAAAATACGCCATGGCCGAATATAAGACCATTTTTCTTTTCAGCGTTT
>LQAG01000193.1_pt1 | contig 24353 bp, 32 predicted proteins | sample 1535801 | NCBI WGS metagenome assembly LQAG01 (sample SAMN04331584, study PRJNA305678) | bioreactor metagenome | isolation source: bioreactor_3 inoculated with Wadden Sea sediment 1st replicate of a... | place: Germany:Bremen | reverse complement strand
TCCTGCCTTCGATTTCGTCGTCAGACCCATCTCCTTTACCGGCCGGTGTTTTCAATCCGGTGATGTTAAAGCTTTCTCCCTTGACGGTGAACCGATATTCCTCTTCCGGCCCCAGCCGGCACACCAGGTTTTATTTCTATGACCTTTTGCCCCTTTTTTTAGGGCGGTGGTTCCTTCTTCGAGACCGGCCTGATCCCCCTTGATGGTAATTTTTTCCTTGGCGTTTTCTCCAAGGGAGTTTCCAGAACCAGAGAGTTGCCGATATCAAGGATACTGGATCTTTGGATTTGATGGCTTGGGTGATGTCCTGGCCGGTTTCAATCACAAACCACAGCCAGGTGAGAAAGTCATTGCCTAAAAAGCCGTATCTATTGTACGCGGTGGCGATATCCAGCATGGGTTACCTCGAAAAGTGTAATGGGGTCAGGGTCAGGATGCGGTCTTTTTGTGCCGAAGAAAACGCTGATCCGGTTTCCACCAGGGTATAGGGAAACAACCGGATGGGCTTGAGGCTGAATGACTTGAAAAAAAGCGTTTCAAAAAATTCGTTGGCTGCCTTCTGGGTGGTCAACAGAAACAGATCGCCGGCCTCATAATCCCACAGCACATCATATACATTGGGAATGAACGGCATTTTGTGCATCAGCACATCCATGACCGTTTCCTTGATGTCCGATTTTTCATTTTTGGAAATAAAATTTCTTCCGGTTTCCGCCTTTTTTTTCTCCATTTCAATGGTCATTTGTTTGTGTACCAGTTTGGCCGGGATCGATTTTTGTCAATACGCAGCGAAAACAAAAAATGGTGCCGAACACAAAAGTAAATTGTTCAAAGTCCGGCAGATACGGGCTTTCAAAAGGGGCCCATCCGGCGGAAATTTCTTCGTATTCATTTTCCATTGTTGGAATGGCGTGCCGGATCAGCCCGTTGCGAACCTGTTCCATGGGCTCGGTCTCAAACCGGTCTGCGATGTGATACCGGCTCAGGGATTGGGTGGCAGATAAAAACCCCATGTACTCTCCTTGATATATTTTTATGTAACTCATTTTTTTTATTAAAAATAAAAATAAAAAAAATAAATAAAAAAGACCTTATCACATTTTCTTGAAAAAGGACAGGGCGAAGATGGATACGGCATTTACAATCTTAATTATTTATTGTAAGACTAACGGGTTATATCGGAATATTTATTTGTTCGCATCAAACCACAAGAGGTGAAAAAACATGAAAAAAAGAATGCAGACAATTGACGGAAATACCGCCGCAACCCATGTGGCTTATGCCATGAGTGAAGTGGCTGCCATATATCCCATTACGCCATCCAGCCCATTGGGGGAGATTGCCGACGGCTGGGCATCCAAGGGCCGGAAAAATATTTTCGGACAGGTGCTGGATGTCAAGCAGATGCAGTCTGAAGCCGGTGCTGCCGGCGCGGTCCATGGATCCCTGGCAGCCGGTGCTTTGACCACCACTTTCACCGCCTCCCAGGGACTGTTGCTCAAAATTCCCAACATGTATAAAATTTCGGGTGAGCTGCTGCCGTCGGTGTTTCATGTCACGGCACGCTCCATTTCCGCCCATGCCCTGTCCATTTTCGGGGATCATCAGGATGTGATGGCGGCCCGTCAGACCGGATTTGCCATGCTGTCGTCGTCTTCGGTCCAGGAGCTCAGGATCTGGCTCTGGTGGCCCATCTGGCCACCATTGATGCCCGGGTGCCGTTTCTTCATTTTTATGACGGATTCCGTACCTCCCACGAAATTCAGAAGATCGAGATGATCGAATACGAGGATATGGCATCGCTGTTCAATTTCGAGGCCTATAAGGCATTCAAGTCCCGGGCCGTGAACCCGGAACATCCGGACACCAGAGGAACCGCCCAGAATCCGGATATCTATTTTCAGGGAAGGGAAGCGGCCAACAATTACTATCTTAAGGTACCGGCCATCGTCAAAGCCTATATGAAAAAGGTGGGAGACCTGACTGGGCGCCGGTATAATCCTTTTGATTATGTGGGCGATTCACAGGCGGATCATATCATCATAGCCATGGGGTCAGCGTGTGAGGCCATCGAAGAATCCATCGAATGCCTCAACGCCCGGGGACACCGGCTGGGTCTGGTCAAGGTCCGCCTTTACCGGCCTTTTGACACCCAGGCGTTTCTGCAGACTATACCCGCAACAGTGGAAGCCGTGACCGTGTTGGACAGAACCAAAGAACCCGGTGCCATCGGCGAACCCCTGTATACCGATGTATGCACCGCGTTCATGGAATACGGGGAAGGCCCGAAAATCATCGGAGGCCGGTACGGGCTGTCCTCCAAGGAATTCAACCCGTCCATGGTCAAGGCGGTGTATGACAACATGAAAGCTATTTCCCCGAAAAACCATTTCACTGTAGGCATTGATGATGATGTCACCCATACCTCCCTGGAGGTGACCAAAGGGTTTGATCCGGCACCGGAAGGTACCATTTCAGCCAAATTCTGGGGACTGGGGTCCGACGGGACCGTGGGGCCAACCAGTCCGCTATTAAGATCATCGGCGACAATACCGACAAGTACGCCCAAGGGTATTTTGCTTATGACTCCAAGAAGTCCGGGGGACTGACCGTGTCTCATCTGAGGTTCGGGGACGTGAAAATTAAATCTACCTATCTGATTGAAAATCCGGATTTCGTGGCCTGCCACAAGGCCAACTATGTGCAGATCTATGACGTGCTCAAGGGCATCAAAGAGGGCGGTACCTTTCTGCTCAATTCCCAGTGGTCTGTTCAGGAGATGGAAAAACAGATCCCCGGGGATGTGCGCAAAACCATTTACGACAAAAAACTCAATTTCTACAACATCGATGCCGTGGCCATTGCCGAAAAGATCGGACTGGGCAACCGTATCAACATGATCATGCAGACCTGTTTTTTCAAACTGTCCAATGTGCTGCCCGTGGAGCAGGCCATCCAGCTCCTTAAAGACGATATCCAGGTGATGTTCGGCAAAAAAGGGGATGCCGTGGTGAACATGAACATTAAAGCTGTGGACCAGACCCTGGACAACCTGCTGAAAGTGGATGTGCCCGAGTCCTGGAGAGACGCGGTCAGTGAAGAAACCCCGGCCGATTCAGCCACTGCTTTTGTGGAAAACGTGATGCGTAAGATCAATGCCCAAGGCGGGGACGACCTGCCGGTGTCCGCGTTCTCCGTGGACGGCGTTTCGAGCAGGGCACCGCTAAATATGAAAACGGGGCGTGGCCATCAATGTGCCGGAATGGCTTTCGGAAAACTGCATCCAGTGCAACCAGTGTGCGTTTGTCTGTCCCCATGCCGCCATCATTCCCATTGTGGCGAAACCGGAAGAACTTGAAGGCGCCCCGGAATCCTTTGTCACCCTGGACGGCAAAGGAAAAGGCATGGAGGAATATAGGTTCCGGATTCAGGTCAATCCCCTGGACTGCCAGGGATGCGGCAACTGTGCCGACATTTGTCCGGCCAAGACCAAGGCCTGGTAATGAAACATCTGTCCACCCAGGTGGAAGAACAGAAAATCAACCACCAATTTCAACGGGCATCTCCTTAAGACCGGTATCCTTAAACGGGAGACGGTCAAGGGCAGCCAGCTGTATCAACCGCTGCTGGAGTTCTCGGGTGCGTGTGCCGGATGCGGGGAAACCCCGTATGTCAAGGTGATTACCCAGCTGTTCGGCGAAAGAATGACCATTGCCAATGCCACGGGATGTTCCTCCATCTGGGGGGATCGGCCCCGTCCACCCCTTACTGCACCAATGCGGACGGGCAGGGGCCGGCCTGGGCCAGCTCCCTGTTCGAAGATGCGGCGGAATACGGGTACGGCATGATGCTGGCCACCCAGAGCCGGCGCAAATCTTTGGCTTCCAGAGTGAAACAGGCCCTGGAAACCGGTTTGTCCCGGGAAGTGAAAGAGGCCCTGGAAGGGTGGCTCAAAGGCATGGATGATGCCCAGGAATCCGCAAAATATGGGTTTGCCCTCAAAACCCTGCTCAAGGATGTGAACCACGGCATTTTAAAAGAAATCTATGACGAAAAAGACGTGTTCACCAAAAAATCCCACTGGGTGTTCGGCGGGGACGGCTGGGCATATGACATCGGCTTCGGGGGCCTGGACCATGTGCTGGCATCCGGCGAGGACATCAATATCCTGGTGATGGACACGGAAGTGTATTCCAACACAGGCGGACAGTCCTCCAAGGCCACGCCCACCGGTGCCATCGCTAAATATGCGGCATCCGGAAAAAAATCGGCAAAAAGATCTGGGCCGGATGATGATGAGCTACGGCTATATCTATGTGGCATCCATCTCCATGGGCGCCAACAAGAATCAGACCATGAAAGCCTGGTGGAAGCGGAAAACTATCCGGGACCTTCTTTGATCATCAGTTATGCCCCCTGTATCAACCAGGGCATCCGCAAAGGCATGGGAAAATCCCAGGAAGAGGGCAAACTGGCTGTGGAATCCGGCTACTGGCCGCTGTACCGGTATAATCCGGAACTGATCAAACAAGGCAAGAATCCGTTTATCCTGGATTCAAAGGAACCGGACGGCAGTCTTCAGGGATTTTTGAGCGGGGAAGTGCGGTTTGCGGCCCTGGAAAAAAGTTTTCCCGAAGAATCCCAGCGGTTGCGTAAAAAAATCGAGCAGGAGGTCATGGACCGGTACCACATGCTCAAAATGATGGCGGATATCGGAAAATCAGAGGATAAATAACCTGACATCACCGGCCGGAACCGAAAAAGGGGCCGGCCGGTATGCGATATTCCCCGGGTTTCATAATTGAAAAGCCAACTCATGTCAATTGGAATCCCTAAAGAAATCATGGTTCATGAAAACCGGGTGGCGGCATTGTACCGGCCGGTGTAGGCACAATGAAAAAAAATGGCCACACGGTTTATGTCGAAAAAAATGCAGGAATTGATTCCGGTTTTAAAGATAGTCAATACATTGAAGCCGGAGCAAAGATTCTGGATGCACCTGCTGACGTGTATGATATTTCAGACATGGGCATGCATATAAAAGAGCCCCAACCCTCTGAATACGGCATGATCAAGAAGGACCAGATCGTTTTCACCTATCTGCATCTGGCTGCGGAAAAAGAATTGACCAACGTAACGCTGCCCTATGCTTTGAAACTTGTCAACAACGGCTAGAAAAGCGTGCTTGATGACCCAGGTTTGCCAAGGGGTCAGTTATGTGGGCGGTAAACTGGTTTAGCAGGCCGGTTGCAGAGGTTTTCGGACGGCCGTAAACCAGCTTGGAAAAAGCGATCCGTTTTTGGGACGATGATTTTATTTCCGGTTAAACCAAAGACAGCCCGTTAGGTGGCTGTAGAGATGGAATTGCTCAGAGATGCGGGCCAGATGGGGACCCTGGATGAAATTCTGAACAAACCTCTTTACTATTTTCATCACTTTGGGTATGGTTCGGCAAAAAATGAAAAAAAGATCTCACACCATAATGACAGGAGCGTAGATTTTGAAAAAAACAGATGACCCAAGGCGATCGACTGAGTGTGGCATAAAAAATGGATAAAAGTGCTTCGGGTGGTCGGTGTCTGCGGAGTGTTATTGTTTTTTTTTTAGTACAAATGCGGTTTCCCGGACTCCGAAATTGCAGAATTATATAATTGATCCCAGCGAAATAACCCAGATTCATCCTCTGGAAAAAAAATCATTTCCGGTTGTTTTTAAGACCGGTGATACCGCCTCAGCGGTATTGGGGCCGTATCTGCCCTTAAAAACCATTTACCGTCTCGAAAAACAGAGTAAAAAGATCTTTTCTTTTAACCGGTTCAAGGCCGGCCGGCCGTTTCATATTTCACTGTATCAGAATAAATTTTCAGATTTTGAATATGAGATAGACGATCAGTCCCGGCTGGTGATAAGAAAAATCGGGAATCAGCTCGATATTTTGAAAACACCCATCCAGTACGAGATCGAAGAACAAGTCATCCGGCTGGAAATCAAATCCGATATCGGAACGGGCGTTGAAGAAAAGGCGGGTATTGTTCGTCCCTGGCCTGGGAGCTCTCCGATATTTTTGCCTGGGATATCAATTTTGCAAAAGATATTCAGGCCGGAGACCGGTGCCAGATCCTGGTGGAAAAAAAATTCAGGCATGGTGAAGACAAAGGATACGGAGCGATTCTGGCAGCGGTGTTCATCAATAACGGGAAGCCTTATCAGGCATTTCGATACTTGGACTCTCAGGGTAGGGCCGGATATTACGATGAAAAAGGTTTCTCTCTTCAAAAGGATTTCTGAAATCACCGGTGAATTATTCCAGGATCAGTTCCTATTTTACCAGCAGCCGGCATCATCCCATTCTGAAAGAGAAGCGGCCTCATCCGGGAATCGACTATGCGGCCCCTAAAAACACGCCCGTCAAAACCGTCGCTGACGGCATCATCAAGAAAATGGGGTATAATAACACCATGGGCCGGTATATGATCATTCGGCATGTCAATGGGTATGACACCAGTTATTATCATTTGAACGGGTTTGCCAAAGACCTTAAAAAAGGCGCTTCCGTTTCCCAGGGAGACGTGATCGGATATGTGGGAAAACCGGTCTGGCCACAGGATATCATCTGGATTTCAGGCTGGCAAAGAACGGGCAGTACATTAATCCGCTGGACATCCCTGCTACCCGTGTCAAACCGGTTCCTGTGGAAGAGATGAGCCGGTTCGAGGTCCGGATGGCCGAATATGTCGAAAAGCTGACAGACGGGCGTGCCATCGCTTTGTCCACGCCATAGGCGGAGGAGCCATATGGGTAATCCGCTTCGGGAACGTATGATAAAGGGGTTGCAACCGGGGGATACCTTCTGCTTTTCGAGACGGTTTTCGCAAAAGGAGACCGAATTGTTCGGAGATTTGACCAGAGATTACAACCCGGTTCATTACGATGCGCGCTGGACCCGATCCAAGGGATTCAGCGATTTGATCTGCCATGGGCTTTTGGTGGGCGGCATGATCTGCGAATTCGGGGGCCAGGTGGGGTGGCTGGCCACGGGGATGCGCTTCAGATTTCTGCAACCTGTCTATTTCGGAGATACCATTGAGTGTAAGATCACCTTGACCAGGCTGGAATTTGACCAGGCTGGAATCCAACGGACGAGCCGAGGCCGACGCCGTGTTCACCAATCAAAAGGGATGGCAGGTGGCCTTGGCCGGCATGACGGGCCGGCTGCCGCTGGATGATGACAAATCCCTGCTCAGTAAAATGATTCAGGAAAGAGATCCTTCCAACAAACTGGCGAACCGGACGGAATACCGCATCAATCAGGATGCCCCGGTTTCACGGGAATCCTGATCCGTTTTCTGAACATGGCAAAATAGGTTACCGGAATCACGATCAGGGTAAACAGGGTGGAAGCGAAAAGCCCGAAGATCAATGCCCATGCCAGCCCTGAAAACACAGGATCAAACGTGATGGGAAACGCTCCGATGGCCGTGGTGGCGGCGGTGAGCAGGATGGGCCGCATGCGCACCGCACCTGAATCTAAAATCGCGTCTTTGAAGTCTTTTCCTTCCTTGACCGCCTCCTGGATAAATTCAATGAGTACCAGGGAATTGCGGATCACGATACCCCCCAGCGCGATCATGCCGATCATGGACGTGGCGGTGAAAAATACGGGATCAGCGTATTCTCCCACATTCAAAGAAAACAGGTTAAGGATGAAAAATCCGGGCATGATTCCCAGGACCGTGAGCGGAATGGCCATCATGATGAGCATGGGCATGCCATAGGAACCGGTGGTGAACACCAAAATGAAATAAATGCCCAGTAAGGCGGCGGCAAATGCCAGGCCCATGTCCCTGAATACCCGAAGCGTGATTTTCCATTCTCCTTCTCCGGCCCAGTTGACGGTAATGCCCGAATCCAAACCAAGGGATTTGATTCGGGTTTTCATGTCCAGAACCGCTTCTCCGGGAGCTCGACCAGCCATCTCCCCTAAAACATAAACCACAGGTTCCATGTTTTATGGTAAATGGGCGGTTGATTGGTTTTAGACGTCATCCGGGACAGTTCTCCTAAAGGAATCAGGGCACCGGACGAGGACCGGATGGGCAGCGCGGTCAGGGCTGCCATGTCCGACCTGAGGTGTCGGGGGAGGATCACCTTGACCCACAATGGATTGCGTTCCGCGGTAATGTGCAGGGTGGCGGGAACGGCTCCGCCCATAGATGTGTTCAGCGTATCCAGAATAGTGCGGGTGTCGATACCGTGAAGCGCGGCTTTTTCCCGGTCCACTTCAAGATCGATGCGGGGACTGTTGGTTTCTGTCATGATTTGGACATCGGTGACAAACGGCTCGGTTTCCATGACGTTTTGAATTATTTCCGCAGTTTCAACCAGGGTTTCGTAGGAAGTATCATAGGATCCGTATATTTCTGCCACCAGGGTGGACAATACCGGGGGCCCCGGCGGCACCTCCACCAGAGACAGCAGTGCCCCATGCGCTTTTGCCAGCTTCTCCAGATCCGGCCGCAGGCGTAAGAGAATGGAATGGCTTTGCCGGGCCCGCCTGGATTTGTCCGCCAGGTTGACCCGGATGTCCGCCAGATGACTGCCTTCCCGGATAAAATAGTGCCGGACCATGCCGTTGAAATCCATGGGGGACGGCACCCCGGTATAGGAAACAAAACTGGTGATTTCGTTGACTTCGGTCAGATAGTCTTCAAATGCCCGTACCATCCGGTCCGTCTGTTCCAGAGAACTGCCTTTCGGCAGTTCCAGAAGAACCTGAAACTCGTTTTTGTTGTCAAAGGGCAACAGTTTCAGAGGAACCAGCCGGAAAAAACCAGGGCTGCAGATGCGGCCAGCCCGGCCAGGATCAGACCCAGCAGCAGGTACCGCAGCCATTTCTTTTCCAGAAAAGGAGACAAAAATGACCGGTAGATACCGGTGATCCGGGTCTGGAAACCGGCTTTTTTCTTTTGGTTCGGGCAGGCTGTTTTTCAACAGCAGATGGGTGATCCAGGGAACCACGGTAAGGGCGCAAAGGGTTGAAAATGTGACGGTCAAAGGAACGTTCACCGCCATGGGCGCCATATAAGGGCCCATCATGCCCGTGATGAAAAACAAAGGGGTAAAACAGACAATGATGGCAATGGTGGACATCATCACCGGGGACAACACTTCCCCCACCGCCGCAAGCGTGGATTCTAAAGGAGACCGAATGTTCATCCGGATATGGCGCTGGATATTGTCCACATTGGTGATGGGGTCGTCCACCACCAGACCCAGGGACAAGATCAGGGCAAACAGGGTGACCCGGTTGATGGTGTAACCGAAGATATAGTTGACGAACAGGGCCAGGGAAAAAGAAAGCGGGACTGCCAGGGCCACCACGGCGGCTTCCCGAAATCCCAGGGTGAAGGCCAGAAGAATCACCACGGAGATGATCGCAAACCCTAAGGAAGAGAGCAGGCCGTTGACTTTATCGCTGGCGGTCTCACCATAGTTTCGGGTCACCTCCAGATGCATGTCCGAGGGGATGGCACGGCCTTTCATGCGGTTCGCCTCTGCCACGATTTTTTTGCCACACTGACGGCATTGGTACCTTTCTGTTTGGCAAACGCCAGTGTCACCGCCGGAAAAGGACCTTTTATTGCGTCATCAATTCCGTGAACCTGCCGGTGATAATTTGAAAACCCGATCCGGGTATAGGCGACCGCCTCTTCGGGTCCATCGATAATGGTTGCCACTTCCGACAGGTGCACCGGCTTGCCTTCTTTCCTGGATATTACCAGGTCTTTGACATCTTCCAGACAGGTCAGAAAGGAGGAGGATGTCAGACAGATTTCCAGATCGTTTTTGTTGAATGATCCGGCCCGGGTGGCGACATCCGCGCCTTTAAGTGCAAGGGTAATGTCGGAAAAGGATACATTGAATCCTTTCATTTTCAATGGGTCCGTTTCCACGCGGATTTCCCGTTTTCTACCGCCAAATACCAGGGACCGGGAGATATTCTGCAGTCGGGACAGTCGGGTGCTCACTTCTTCTCCCACCCGCCGCAGTTCATGATCCGAATACCGGTCTGAATACAGCGTCAGGGTGACGATAGGGACATCATCGATTTCAACCGGCTTCACCAGCCAGTTTTTCACAATGGCGGGCACCCGGTCCAGGTTCATCTGAATTTTGTTGTGGAGTTTGAGAATGGCGTTTTCCCGGTCTTGTCCCACAAAAAACCGCACCGTGACGACGGCGGATTCCCGCATGGAAGTGGAATACACATACTCCACTCCGTCGATTTCCCACAGAATTTGTTCCAGGGGTGTGGTGACCAGTCTTTCAATTTCTCTGGGAGAAGCCCCGGGGCATTGACAAAGACATCTGCCATGGGGACCACGATCTGGGGTTCTTCTTCCTTGGGGTGACATAAATGGCAAACGCCCCATGCACAAAGCAACCGCCACCAGCATCACGGACAACTGGGAGGAAACGAACGTTTCGACGATCCTGAGAAGCACACCTTTTCCGGGCGGGTCATGGCAGATCACCACCCTACGGTTTCGGTGCCGTCCAGACCGGCAAGGACCTCAACCTCGGTTCCAAGAGATTTTCCGGTTTTGATGTGCACGGACCGAAATCGGTCATCTGATGTTTTCACATGAACCATTTCCAGCTGCCCCACCCGGATAACCGCCGGTTCAGGGATAACCGGAACCGTTTCATGTCCCACGGGAATGATCAGTCGTCCGAACATGCCGGGATAGATGTCCGGATCTTCCGACAGGCTGGCCTTGACCAGAAACGTCCGGGTGTCCGGGTCGGCATAGGGAGTGATTTCCCGGATAACAGCCGGCACGGTTTTATCAACCGTCTGGATGTTAACATCATATTCTTTGTCCCTGACAATGTGTTGAATCACCCCTTCCCGGACATGGGCTTCCAGCTGGAGAAATCCGCTGGTCTGGATTTTTAGCAACGCCCTGCCCGGAATTGCCTGGTCACCTGGGTCCACCAGCCGCTGAACCACTATACCGGTTTCTGGAGCAAGAATTTTCGTGTACTCCAGAGAAATCTGGGCCTCCGCCACCACCTGTTCGGCCCGGCGGATATCGGTCCTGGCTGCGGTCACGGCTTCCTTCACTTGTTCCAGCCGGGCCCTGGCCGTCAGAAACCGGCTTTGTCTACTTCCAGTTTCTGAGAAGGGATAATGTGTTTCTCAAACAGTAGTTGGGACCGTTCAAACGCGGCCCTGGCCTGTTCCAGCGAAGCCGCGGCCTCCTCCACTCCCTTTTGGGCCTGGTTCAGGCGGTTTTCAGCCAGGATTTTTTCCTCCCTGGCCTGGTTGACCTGGGCGGTCACCTGCCGATCGTCCAGTTCCACCAGGGGCTGGTCCTTGACGACCCGATCGCCGGGGGAAACAAATACCCCCATTACCTGGCTGCTGACACGGGATTCAATGACCGATTCCGTGAGCGGGCGAATGGTCCCCACGGCTCCATAAGTCAGGGAAATCTGCCGGAGCGATACTTCAGCCGAATGATTGAACCGGTGGGCCGGATGAGTGGTGTCTTGCGTGAATCCCGGTGAAATCGTATCATTCTCGCAGGAGGCGAAAAGGAGCCCTGTCAATAAGCACAGCATCAAAGAAACATGTGTCATGGCGCTTTTAAACGGTTTATCGAAATCTTTGTAATTGATATCATATTTGGCCGTTTTATATGAGAATTTGCGTACGGTGATCTGGATCAACCCGGCTGCCTGTTTGATATTCCCCCGGGTATTTTCAAGGCATCCATGAGAATCTCCTTTTCCAGACTGGCCACGGCCGCTTCCAGAGATAGCGGCAGGGTTTTTGACTGGGTTCCGGTCTGAAGCGTGGCCGGCAGATGATAGGAATGGATGGCCCCTTCGTTGCAGAGAATCACGGCCCGTTCGATGCAGTTTTCCAGCTCCCGGACATTGCCGGGCCAGTGGTATTCCATCATCATGTCAATGGCAGGGGTTGTGATGCGCTTGATATCCTTGCCATGGGTTTTCCGGTATTTTCCAAAAATGATCCGCCAGAAGAATGATATCGGTTTCCGCATGCGCAGGCTGGGAATGTAAATGGGAAACACGTTGAGTCTGAAGTACAGGTCATCTCTGAACCGTCCCTGCTGCACCATCTCTTCGAGATTGGCGTTGGTGGCGGCCACGATGCGGACATCGGTCCGGATAGGTTTATATCCGCCCACCCGTTCAAATTCCTTTTCCTGAAGTACCCGCAGCAGCTTGACCTGGGCACTTGTTGCCATGGTGCCGATTTCGTCCAGGAAAATCGTACCTTGGTCCGCCAGTTCGAACTTACCCTTTTTCAGGTGGGACGCGCCGGTGAACGCCCCTTTTTCATGGCCGAACAGCTCGCTTTCGATAAGGTTCTCCGGAATGGCGGCACAGTTGATTTTGATAAACGGTTTATGGTGACGCTCGGAATTGTAGTGAATGGCATTGGCCACCAGCTCTTTTCCGGTGCCGCTCTCTCCTCGGATCAACACAGTGGCGGATGAAAAGGAGACCTGGGCGATCATCTGGAGCACTTCCCGCATTTTGTTGGAATTGCCAATGATGTTGGAAAAACTGTACCGGTTTTCGAGTTCGGATTTGAGACGCAGGTTTTCTCTTTTCAGGGTTTCCTTTTCCTGCCGGACCGTTTCCATGTTAATGACGTGATGGGCCAGCATGGCCGCCACCACGGACAGAATTTTTCGCCCTGCTGCAATGATTGTTTTCCCTCGAAGGGGCGGTCTGCGCTGATGGCCCCTACCACCTGCGTTTCCTTTTTGATGGGTACGCAAATAAATGAGTATTCCTGTCCCTGATTCAGGGTCCGGGAATGGGTTTTGTCCAGAAACAGGGGTTCTTTGCTGATACGGGGAACCACGGCGGGCTTACCGGTTTCCACCACTTTGCCGATGATGCCTTCTCCGGGCAGGTATTTGATTTTTCGGGTGGTTTCTGCGGAAATGCCATGTGCGATTTCAATGCGGATATCTCCGGTTTCCCGGTTGGTAAGAAAAATGATGCCCCGGATCAGGTTCATGGATTCAGACAGAACCGTCAGTACCTTAAGCATCGATTTTTTCATGTCCATGTGCTGGTTCAATGCTTCGCTGATTTCATACAGCAAGGAGATTTCTTCGATGGATTTCATAGGGGAATCTTCTCGGCAGACCAGCTCAGGATCGCCGGGCTCGGTTCAGGATTGTTCCAATGCTTCAGATGTGTCGAAAGGAAAGTCCGGTTCCAGAGCAGCAGTTTTTTCCAGGGCAAGGGAATCCAGATGCTCTTCCACCCGGGCCCGAAGTTCCCGCTCCGGATCAAGCGATTCTGAGTAGTAGTTGAGAACCCACCACAGCTCATTGAGTTTTTCATGGTTGTTCTCCCACCAGGAAACCGATTTTCTGATGGCTTCCGGGGTGTTGAGTTCTGCATTGATTTTATTGTAAAAATCGTAACACATGTTACGGGTTACGGGTTTGAGGTTCAGTGCGTTGATGGTACTTTTGTTGATCATACCTGCCTCCTTTAAACCTGACACCTTCATGTAATGAATGATCTGATTTTCTTACATGAAACCATTTGGATTGTAAACTTAAAAATTTTCCTGGATTTTGGGGTTGCATCTTCGTTGATGAATACGGTATCTGAAATTTTAAGCCATTGGAACAAAAAGAAAGATACCAATATTTTGGAAGACAAACCCTTTATTACCTTGATTATCGGCGGATGCAGAAGCGGTAAAAGCCGGTATGCGTTGAATGCCGCCAATGCCGTTAACGGCCGGAATAAAATATTTCTGGCCACATCCGTCCCCAGGGACCGGGAAATGGAAAAGCGGGTCCGTGCCCACCAGGCGCAACGGGGACGGGATTGGAAAACCGTGGAAGAACCTGTGAACATCCATGAGAAACTGAAAGCCCACTCAGAAACGGCGGATGTGATGCTGGTGGATTGTCTGACGCTGTGGCTCTCGAACATGATGGCAGCCGATATGACCGATTCGGAGATTGAGAATCAGGTGCAGCAGACGGTCCGTTCTTTTTCCAGTGTCCAGTGTCCGGTGTTTCTGGTCTCCAATGAGGTGGGATATGGCATTGTGCCGGAAAATGCGTTGGCCAGAAGGTTCCGGGACCTGGCCGGACAAGTGAACCAGATCGTGTCGGAAGCGGCGGACCAGGTGGTGCTCACCGTAGCCGGCCAGGCCCTTCAAATCAAGCCGGCCGGAAACTGAATGTCTCTGTGAACGACCTCTCATGACACCTCCCTCTTCCAGCGGATTCTTCACCGATTTGCGGGCCAGCCTGCTCTTTCTGACCATTCTTCCGGCCGGCCGGGATGCTGTGTATTCCCCCATGGGCATGATCCGGTTTTTTCCGGTGGTGGGACTTATTCTGGGCGCGCTTCTGGTGCTGACGGATATCGCAGCCTCCCGGTTGTGGCCTCTGCCGGTGGCAGCAGTAATGGATCTGCTCTGTCTTCTGATTTTCACCGGAGCGTTTCACTTGGATGGTTTGGGCGACACTGCGGACGGCATTTTCAGCCATCGGCCCAGAGAACGGGTCTTGGAAATCATGAAAGACAGCCGTATCGGCATGATGGGACTGGTGACCGTCGTCAGTGTCCTGGCGGTGAAGCTGTCTGGCATTTACTCGGTGAAATCAGGCGCCACCGCTGGTGTTTCATGGATGTTACTGCTGCTGATACCGGCCTATGCACGGAGTGCCATGATTTTCGGTATCCGGAGTCTTCCCTACGGCCGGAAAGACGACGGGACCGGTCTGGCTCTGTTTGCCGCCCCCCTGGGAGCCAAAGATTTCATTTTTTGTGTCATTCCCTTGTGTTTGTCCCTGTTTCTGGGATATAAAGGCTTGATTTTGAACCTGGCGTTTGCCGTCGGCTGCATGGCGATTTTATGGTTTTACAGGAAAAAAATGAGCTGCATCACAGGGGATATGCTCGGGGCCATGACCGAACTGATGGAGGCATGGTTGTTTCTCATCAGCGGCGCCGCTCTGGTATGACATTGAGGATGGTATCATGATTTTCGGCCATGGCGGCAACAAAACAGCGCTGGCAAGGGATCTGGGGTGCCATGTGGACCGGATTGTCGACATGAGTGCCAACATCAACCCCTAGGTCCTCCGGAACGGATCAAACAGGTCATCCAGGATCATCTATCCGATATCCAGCATCTTCCGGAACCGGACGGGCAGTCCATGGTCCAGGGATTTTCCCGGTACCATGACATCGACCCGGACACCGTGACCGCAGGCAACGGGACCACCTGGTTTATTTATACTTTACCGCTGGCGCTGCAGGCCCGGAAGGTACTGATTCTGGGACCGACCTACTCGGATTATGGGGACGCCTGCCGGATGCACGGGATAGACCCGTTTTTCTGTGTCGCGAAACCGGATGACGGATTTGAGCCTGATCTGGCAGACGTGTCTGAAAAGGCGGCCGGCGCGGAACTGGTGTTTATCTGCAACCCCAACAATCCCACCGGCGTTTTGTTTAGTTCTTCATTTATTACCACACTGCTGAAGGAACATCCCCGGGTCTGTTTTGTAGTGGATGAATCTTATCTGCCATTTGTGGATGAAAGCGACACCCGGTCTTTGATCCGGGCCGGTACCCGGTACCCCAATTTGATGGTGCTTTCGTCTATGTCTAAAATATTCGCTATTCCCGGTCTGCGCACCGGGTTTCTCAGCGGATCGGCGGATTTGATCGAAAAAGTGAGGCGTTACAGCCAGCCCTGGAACGTTAATGCTCTGGCCCAGGCTGTGATCAACGATATTTACGGGCATCCGGAACAGATCGCTCCGTTTTATGAGAAACCCGGGTATTTATCGCCCGGGAAAAACAATGGTTTCTGAAACAAACAGGAAATATTCCCGGGCTGAAGCCGGTTCCCGGTTGTACCGGATTTATCCTGTCCCGGCTGCAGCATCATACCGCACCCCAGGTGTGCCGACGGGTGGGGCAGGACCGGATTTTGATCCGTGACTGCACCAATTTTCATGGGCTGGATCACCGGTTTGTCCGGTTTTCACTTAAGGACCGGAAATGCAATTTAAAACTGGCTGAAAGCCTCACAAAGGCACTGGCTAAATGATCGAGGCAGGCGGGTTTGTTTTGATAACCGCTTTTATTATGGATCTCTTTCTGGGGGATCCGAGATATCTGCCCCATCCGGTAGCGGGCATGGGAAAAGCGATTTCTTTTTCGAGCCCAAGTTCCGGCGGGTTATCAAAAATTCGCTGGCCGCAGGGGCCTTTTTCATGCTTTTTCTGGTGGGTATCACCTATGTGCTGGCCCTGGTTCTGATCTGGTTGGCCGGGCAGATTCATCCGCTACTGGGGATGGGTGGGCAGGTGACCCTGCTGTTTTTCTGTTTTCCATCAAAGGGCTGAAAGATGCGGCCATGGCCGTGGCAGCGCCTTTGACATCAGGAGATCTGACAACCGCCCGTGAAAAAGTCGGAATGATAGTGGGCAGGGATCCCCGAAATTTGGATGAAGCCGGTGTTACCCGGGCCGCGGTGGAGACGGTGGCGGAAAATCTGGTGGACGGATTTCTGGCACCTTTGTTCTGGGCGGTGATCCTGGGGGTTCCCGGGGCGGTGGCATATAAGATGGTCAATACCCTAGATTCCATGGTGGGATACCAAACGATCGGTATCTGTTGTTCGGCCGCGCATCGGCCCGGATGGACGATGCGGTCAATTACATTCCGGCCCGATTGTCGGTGCTGGTGATTGCGGCGGCTGCCGGCTGTCTGCCCGGCATGTCCGGGGCCGGGGCATTGTGCGTCGGATTGTCCGAGGGCCGGCGCCATAAAAGTCCCAACGCCGGGTTTCCGGAAGCCGCGTTTGCCGGTGCCCTCAAGGTCCGGCTGGGGGGTCCCAGCATCTACCACGGCAGACAGGTGGACAAGCCTTTTATCGGAAGCGCTTATACGGATCCGGATATCCCGGCTGTTCATCAGGCTTGTCGGTTGATGCAGACGTCAGCCATTGCGGGACTGCTGTGGGCTGTCGGGCTGACCTGGTTGAAAATTGCCGTCCTGAAAGGTTTCCGGGGATGAAAAGATGGTTCCGCATCGGCACGACTTCCTTTATCTATCCGGATTATATCGTTCCCAATGTGCAGAAGATCGGTCGGTTTTTTGATGAGATTGAACTGCTGATATTTGAAAGCCTTCCAGCATCCGTTCTGCCGACAGCTTCGGAAATACAGAAGCTGGCCCGGTTGTCGGAAGAAATGGATGTCACTTATAATATTCATTTGCCCACGGATGTGAGTCTGACCCATCCATCCGCCATGGAACGGCAGCATGCCGCTGAAACCTTTGCCCGGGTGGTGGATTTGTGTCGGCCCCTGAATCCTTCCACCCATACGCTGCACCTGGAAATGGATGGCCATGAAACTCCTGAAAAGGTGTCAGCCTGGCAGGCGCTGGCCCGGGACGGCTTGGCAACACTGCGACATCATATACCAGACCCTGGAATTCTTTCCGTGGAAACCCTGGATTATTCTCCGGATTGTCTGATGCCGCTGCTGACATCCTTTGATTTAAAGGTCTGTCTGGATGTCGGGCACCATTTCCGGCATGGGTTTGATCTGAAACACAGCCTGGACCTGTTTCGGGAACGGATCGCTCTGGTGCATCTCCATGGGGTGGCAACCCAAGAGAATTGTACCAGAGACCATGTCGGTCTGGATCGGTTGCCGCCGGGGCAGCAGGTTCAGGTTATGAAACTGCTGGAACAGTATCAGGGCACCATGAGTCTGGAGGTATTCAACCGCTTGGACCTGAATCGGTCTCTGACGATACTGTCCCGGGTGTTTGAAGATGTGCCGGGACCGTTGCCGGGTTGAAGCGGATACGGCAGATGTGGTATGTTTGATGACGGAAATCGAATATGGCCGAATTTGAAAAAGGAATAAAAATGGATCCTTTGGTGGCCCCAGAAGAAAACCCGGCAGATCCGGGTGGGGAAGGTGATGGTGGGGTCGGATTCGCCTGTCTCAGTCCAGTCCATGACCAACACGCGGACCTGTGATGTACCCGGCACGATTCAGCAGATTCAGACGTTGACCTCGGCTGGTTGTGAAATCATCCGGGTAGCGGTACCGGAAATGGCGGATGCGCTGGCCATTCGGCAGATCAAGGAACGGATCACCATCCCGCTGATCGCGGACATTCACTTTGATTTCAGGCTGGCCCTGGCCGCAGCGGAAGCCGGGGCTGACGGCCTGCGCATCAACCCCGGCAATATCGGGGCAAGGCACAAGGTCAAACAGGTGGCGGATTGTGCCAAATGCCATGGGGTTCCCATCCGAATCGGGGTGAATGCCGGATCTTTGGAAAAGAGATCGAACAGCGCTTGGGAACCACGGCCGCCGCCATGAAGGAAAGCGGGCTGGCCAATATCCGGATACTGGAGGACCTGGGGTTTTACGATATCAAAGTGTCCTTGAAAGCCTCGGATGTGGCCCGCACCGTGGAAGCCTACCAGCTGCTGGCAGATGAAACCGATGTGCCGTTTCATGTGGGGGTCACCGAGGCCGGCGGATTGTATGCCGGGATCACCAAATCCGCTATCGGCATTGGCCTTCTGCTGTCCGGGGGTTTGGGAGATACCATCCGGGTATCGTTGACCCGTGATCCGGTTGAGGAAGTCCGCACCGGGTATGAAATTCTGAGGGCACTGGGGCTGCGCCGAAGAGGCCCGGAGATCATATCGTGCCCTACCTGCGGCCGGTGCCGGATTGATTTGTTTAAAATCGCGGAAGATGTAGAAAAAGCTTTACTTGAGCGGGACACTCAGATTAAAGTTGCCATTATGGGATGTGTCGTGAACGGGCCGGGGGAAGCAAAAGAGGCGGATATCGGCATTGCCGGTGCGGACGGTACCGGCATTTTGTTTAAAAAAGGCAAGGTGTTCAAAAAAGTGCCCCAGGACAGGCTGGTGGCACAGTTGCTGGATGAAATCGATAAAATGACGCAAAATTCGGAGGATGTGAATGGGAGCTAAAAATAAAACGGCCATTACCCCGACCCGGGAACAGGATTATGCCCAGTGGTACCAGGAAATCATCAAGGCCTCGGACATGGCGGAAAATTCTCCGGTCAGAGGATGCATGGTCATGAAGCCCTGGGGGTATGCCATCTGGGAGAACATCATGATGCAGATGGATGCCGAATTCAAGAAACCGGGGTTAAAAATGCCTATTTTCCTCTTTTCATCCCATTGTCTTACCTCGAAAAGGAAGCTGAGCATGTGGAAGGGTTTGCCAAGGAATGCGCCGTGGTGACCCATCACAAACTGGAAAAGGAGCGGACGGCAAACTGGTGCCGGCCGGCGAACTGGCTGAACCTTTGATTGTACGGCCCACTTCCGAAACCATCATCGGTGAATCCATGTCCCGGTGGACCTCCTCCTACCGGGATCTGCCCATTCTGCTGAACCAGTGGGCCAATGTGGTGCGCTGGGAGATGCGTACCCGGATGTTTTGAGAACCAGCGAGTTTCTGTGGCAGGAAGGACATACGGCCCATGCCACCAGAGAAGAGGCGGTGGAGAGAACGCTTCAGATGCTGGACCTGTATGCCGATTTCGTCCAGGAACGGCTGGCCATGCCGGTGATCAAAGGTCGGAAATCCGAATCGGAACGGTTTCCAGGCGCTGACGACACCACCTGTATCGAGGCGATGATGCAGGACAAAAGAGCGCTTCAGGCGGGCACTTCCCATTTCTGGGACAAATTTTGCCAAAGGATCGGACATCCGGTTTCAAAATGAGGCGGGCCAGGAACAATATGCCTGGACCACTTCCTGGGGAACCTCCACCCGGATGATCGGCGGCATGATCATGGTTCATTCCGATGATGACGGCCTGGTTGTCCCGCCCCGGATCGCCCCGGCCCATGTAGTGATTCTGCCTATTGTGAAAAAAGATCAGGACGGCTCGGAAGTCCTGGAAAGTGCCTATGCATTGAAGGCGGCTCTGAATGAAAAATTGTATCATGGAAGGGCCGTAGAAGTGGAAATCGATGACCGGGACATTGGCGGTGCCAGGGGATGGGAGTGGGTGAAAAAGGGATTCCCATCCGGGTGGAGCTGGGACCCCGGGATATTGCCGCCAATACCGTTTTCATGGCCAGAAGGGACAGGCATGCCGGCCAAAAGGAAAGCATGGACAGGGAAACGTTCATTGCCTCGATCACTGACATCCTGGACCAGATACAGCAGTTTCTGTTTGACCGGGCCCTGGCTTACCAGAAAGCGAACACCTTTCATATCGACTCCTGGCAGGAATTTGAATCGATTTACAAGGATGCCAGAGGATACCAAAACGGGGCGTTTGTCTTTGCGCACTGGTGCGGTTCCGGGGACTGTGAAGAGCGTATCAAAAAGAGCTGTCCGTGACCATCCGGTGCATTCCGTTTGATTCTTGCGAAGAATCCGGCCGATGCATCTGCTGTGATAAACCAAGTGACGTGCGGGTATTGTTTGCCAAGGCCTATTGATCAGGCAGCCTGCTGGAGCCGGCATAAGGACGGTCCATGATTCGGATTACGGACATACTGGATACCATCGCCGAGTATAATCCGGATGCAGATCTGGATATCATTGACCGGGCCTATGTGTATTCCGCCCGGGTCCATGAGGGCCAGGTGAGACTCTCCGGCGAACCTTATCTGTCCCATCCTCTGGAAGTCGCCCACATCCTGGCGGATATGCGGCTTGACGTGGAAAGCATTGCCGCGGCTCTGCTCCATGACGTGATTGAAGATACTCCGGCCACCAAAGAAGATATTGAGGCCCTGTTCGGATCCGGTGTCGCCCATATTGTGGAAGGGGTCACCAAGTTGTCGGCCCTGCCGTTTTCCAACAAGGTGGCCCAACAGGCCGAATCCCTGAGAAAAATGATTCTGGCCATGGCCGATGATATTCGGGTGGTGCTCATAAAGCTGGCGGACCGGCTGCATAACATGCGGACCCTCAAATATCACAAAAATCCTTCAAAACAGGCGGCCATCGCCCAGGAAACGCTGGACATTTATGCGCCCATTGCGGCCCGGCTGGGGATTTTCTGGGTAAAAACGAATTGGAGGATATCGCTTTCTTCTATAACCTGCCGGATGAGTATGATCAGATCGATGCCTTGGTGAACCGGGCCAAAGATGATAAAGAAGACTATATCAAAGAGGTGTCCACCAGTCTTCACTATAAAATGGAAGAGATGGAGCTGCCCTGCGATATCAAGGGGCGGTACAAGCAGCATTACAGCATCTACCAGAAGATGATTTCCCAGAACCTGGATTTTGACGAGGTGTATGACATCATCGCTTTTCGGATTATTCTGGAAACGGTTCCCCAGTGCTACGCCGCCATGGGGCCATCCATTCTATGTGGAAGCCAATTTATTATAAAATCAAGGATTATATCGGCAACCCTAAACCCAATATGTATCAGTCCATCCATACCACGGTGATCGGCCCCAAAGGGGAGCGGGTGGAGATCCAGATCCGGACCCGGGAGATGGACCGGATTGCCGAATCCGGTATCGCCGCCCACTGGAGCTACAAAGAAGGGACCCACATCGATGAGAACACCGGGGAGATGTTCGCCTGGATCCGAAATTTGGTGGAAAATCAGGAAAATTTCAATGATCCGGACGAGTTCCTGGAAAATGTGCGGATTGATCTGTATCCGGATGAAATCTATTTGATCACACCGGCCGGTGAGATCAAAACCCTTCCCAGGGGGCGACTCCGGTGGATTTTGCATACCTGATTCATACGGAAGTCGGCGCGGAATGTACCGGCGCTAAGGTGAACGGAAAAATCGTTCCGCTGGCCCATGAACTAAAGACCGGGGATACGGTTGAAATTGTCACCACCAAAGGCCATACTCCTAGTCCGGACTGGCTGGCATTTGTTAAAACGGTCAAGGCCAGAACCAAGATTCGTGCCCTGATCAATGCCAGGGAAAAAGAGCGGTCCTATTCCCTGGGAAAAGAGATGTGTGAAAAGCTGTTCCGGAAAAAGAATCAGAACTTCAATGCCTTGATTAAATCCGGACACATCAAAGAGGTGGCAGATACATTCGGGTTTAAATCCGTGGATGATCTCATTGCCCATGTGGGGTTTGGCAAACTGACGCCCATGCAGGTACTGAACAAGGCGCTGCCCCATCTGGAGAAGGGGGCAAAGAAGAGGAAGAGGCCATCCAGTCGAAAAGTTCCGACAGCCGATCAAGAAAATCAGACACCGGCATTATCGTCAAAGGGCTCAACGATGTTCTGGTCAAATTTTCCAAATGCTGCAATCCGCTGCCGGGCGATCCCATCACCGGGTATATCACCCAGGGGCAGGGCGTGACCATTCACCGGAAAAATTGCATCAATGTTTTGAAAATGAGCCCGGAGCGGCTGATCGATGTGCAGTGGAGCGGAGAATATCATGATTCCTATCCCGCCAGTATCCGGATTAAAACAGATGACCGGTTCGGGCTGCTGGCGGACATCGCTTCCGTGATTTCCAAAATAGCGCCAATATTCTTAGTGCCAAAACCGATACGTCCGATACGGGGTGGCCATGTTTTACTTTACCATTATGGTGGAAAGTTCAAGTCAGCTGCGAAAAATCATGTCCGCACTCAGACGGGTAAAAAAAGTGACTGAAGTCAAGCGGGTGGTTCGACATGAATAGCGGCATTCAGCTTATTTATCTGGAGAGGTGAATGAAAAAGATTTTTATTCTGGACACCAATGTTATTCTTCATGACAGCGGATGTGTTCATCAGTTCAAGGACAATGATGTCTGTATCCCCATCACGGTGATCGAAGAACTGGACAAATTCAAAAAGGGAAACAATGTCATCAATTGCAATGCCAGGGATTTTTTAAGAACGCTGGATGCGTTGTCCAGTGAAAAAATGTTTGACGGCGGGGTTCCCATCGAACATGGAAAAGGGGCCATTACCATTTGTCTGGATGAACCGCTGGATGAACTGATCAAACAGAATTTCACGGAAATCACCTCCGATATCAAGATTTTGAATATCGCTTATACGGTGGCCAAAAAAAATCAGTTTCAGAACGTTGTTTTTGTCACCAAAGATGTGAATCTGCGCCTTCGGGCCAGATCCATCGGACTGAAAACGGAAAATTACAATTCGAAATTCGTTGAAAACCTGTCAGAAATGTACACGGGTCTCCAGGTGGTGCAACATGTTCCGCCGTCGGTCTTTGATGTGTTGTACAAAAAACCGTTTGAGGTGCCGGTATCGGATTTGGGTATGGAAACGTCGTTTTTTACCAATGAAAACCTTATTTTAAAGAACGGGTCTCATTCGGCCCTTGCGGTGTATGATGGGCAGCGATTCATAAAATTGATACAGTCCGATATGTGTTATGGCATCAAACCAAGAAACGCGGAGCAGACGTTTGCCCTTCATGCCATGCTCAATCCAAATATTCCTCTGGTGACCGTGTCCGGCAAGGCGGGAACCGGAAAAACCCTTCTGGCCCTGGCAGCAGGCCTGGAGAAAAAACGGTGTTACCGCCAAATTTTCGTTGCCAGACCGGTGGTACCCCTGAGCAACAAAGATCTGGGGTTCCTTCCCGGCGATGTGGCCTCCAAGCTGGATCCTTATATGCAGCCGCTGTATGACAACCTGAGCGTGATCCAGAATCATTTTAACGAACAGAATTCACAGTCCAAATCAATCCGGGAACTTCTTGAGGAGGAAAAATCGTGATCACCCCATTTCCTACATTCGGGGCGATCCATTGTGCGGGTGTTTTTATTGTGGATGAGGCACAGAATCTGACACCTCATGAGGTAAAACCATTATTACGCGGGCCGGTGAAGGCACCAAAATTATTTTTACCGGGGACATTTTCCAGATTGATCATCCCTATCTGGACAGCCAGACAAACGGGCTGGCCTATATCATCGAAAAGATGAAAGGGCAGCCACTCTATGCCCATATCAATCTGGAAAAAGGAGAACGTTCCGAACTGGCGGAGCTGGCGGCTAAAATACTATAGGAGCCGGTGAATTTTCAAGCGGCTTTTGTCACCTTGCCGGCCTTGATGCACCGGGTGCACACATCGATTTTCTGACACATCCGGGTTTGATTTGGGCCCGGACCCGTTGCAGGTTGGGATTGAACCGCCGTTTATTCAGGTTGTGGGCATGACTGACATGGTTTCCTACCAGCGGTTTTTGCCGCAAATCGCACATTCTTTTGACATGTTATCAATACTCCAAAAAAATATTTTATCAAAAATAAAAACCTAAAATAATA
>LQAG01000192.1_pt1 | contig 24421 bp, 35 predicted proteins | sample 1535801 | NCBI WGS metagenome assembly LQAG01 (sample SAMN04331584, study PRJNA305678) | bioreactor metagenome | isolation source: bioreactor_3 inoculated with Wadden Sea sediment 1st replicate of a... | place: Germany:Bremen | reverse complement strand
TTGGTCTAGTGCTATCGTCGGCATTGTTCTATTCCCAATGAATGATGTGCCATTTGTAAAAGAACGTCGTAATCGATTTCTTCTTTGTTCTAGTGGGTAAGGTATTCCTTAACTCAATTAAGATGATGGTTGTGCCTCTAGTGTTTGTATCACTAGTTGTTGGTGCGGCGATGATCGGCGATGTTAGAAAACTTGGTCGTATTGGTTCAAAAACGATTGGTTTCTATCTAATGACAACTGCGATCGCAATTACAATTGCCATCACACTTGCTAACTTAACAAATCCAGGTCTTGTTGGTGGAATCTCTATGGAAGGTGCAGAATTTGCGGCGAAAGAATCTCCAGCCCTTGTTTCTGTACTGTACGATATGGTGCCAACAAATCCAATTTCTTCACTCGCAAACGGTAAAATGCTTCAAATTATAGTGTTTGCACTCTTTGTAGGTACAGCACTTACAATCCAAGGTGACAAGGCAAAATCAGTTTTCACATTCTTTGAGCAACTGAATGATGTGAACCTAAAATAGTTGAACTTGTTATGAAAGTGGCGCCAATTGGTGTATTCTGTCTGATCGCTAAGACTTTTGCCACTCTAGGTTGGGGTATGTTCGCACCACTTGCTGTATACATGCTTACAGTACTGGGTGCCCTATTGCTTCACGCTGTTGTGACCTATCAAGGTCTGCTTGCGGCGATTACAAAACTTAGCCCAATTCAGTTCTTTAGAAACTTTTCACCAGCTATGGCTGTTGCCTTTTCAACAGCGTCTTCATCTTCAACGCTTCCAATCACAATTGAAACAACAGTTAAGCGTTGTGGTGTTGAAGAAGATATTGCTTCATTCTGTCTACCGCTTGGTGCGACAATCAATATGGATGGTACAGCAATCATGCAAGGTGTTGCGACAGTCTTTATTGCACAGCTCTTTGGTGTTGACTTAACAATCAACCAGTACATGATGGTTATTGTGACGGCAACTCTAGCTTCTGTAGGTACTGCAGGCGTTCCAGGTGTTGGTCTGATCATGCTTTCTATGGTGCTCCAGCAAGTTGGTCTGCCAGTTGAAGGTATTGCTATCATCATGGGTGTTGACCGTATTCTAGATATGAGCCGTACAGCTGTAAACATCACAGGTGATGCAGTATGTACTATGCTTATAGCTCAAGGCGAAGGCGATCTTGATAAGGATATATTCAACGCTAAAAAAGATGCTGCATTCGAAGCAGCTCAAAACAAGGACGCTGCTTAATCATAGCAAAGTCGTAAAATTTTAATCAAAATCCGTTCTATAGTGGGATATTCTCCTATAGAACGGATTTTTTACTTTGGGCACACATAGACAAACATACATAAGGCAGGTATATTCTGGTATAATATCTGGGGAAATCAATTCAGTTTAAATGTGGAGAAAGATAATGAGTGAATTAATAAGACCAAGATTTGAAGCCTATATATCTTTAGATATATCACAGCCCTTAACAGAGATCATTTACGATATACGAGAAAGTTTGGGAGATCGAAAATGGCTGTAATGCCAGTGGATTTGCCTCTCTTTGGACATTTTGATAACAACATGATTCTTATGAGGCATTTTGATGAGGTTGATGCACTTATAAAAGACGTGCTTGGGGTTTTAAAAAAAGCGGTCAACAGACTTAGATATATTGAAATTGAAGGTGGATCAGTTTAGAAGGTTATCAAATGACTTAGTGATTCTAGACATCTATAGGAATCCGTGGATTGACCACTTTATGCAAATCCTCGTTGAAGAGGCTGACCGTAATGGTCTGGAATACATTAGATCGCTGAAGAGTGTTAAGCATTACGCTCAAGGAAATGGTCCTATATCAAAAACCCTCCCTGTATATGTTTGCTGTGACCCAGCCACTTTATGGCATGAAGGTCAAACTGACAACCTTATAGAAAGACTAAACAGTCGTATTGAAAAAATTGAACCCCTAGAGATAAAAATCTGACTTTTATCATAAAGAAGCGGTTCCCTTAACACGTATACAGTCCTGGGAAATCCTTTAATTTCAGATCAATAGACAAAAATACAAAAAGAGCCCTGTTAAAGGGCTCTTTGAAGGTGCAGTCATAAAGAAAACTTTATTGACCAGACCTTTGAAGTTTTGCAGTGTGCGCTTAAAGTTGCGATTCCAGTGCAAGACGGAGCTGGTCAGGACAGGATGTGGCCTTTGCACCGCACTGAATGTTCTTAAGGGCATCAATAACCTTTTCGACAGGCATACCTTCAACGAGTTTTGCAATGCCTTGTAGGGAGCCAGGACAGCCCCTATCGAATTTTACATTTTGAACAATGCCATTATCTATTTTGTAGTGAATTTGCTTCGCACAAACCCCAGATGGTGTAAAAGTTTGCATAATAACCTCCAGTTATTTTCTTAAAAAGTGAGAACACTTACAAAATCGAATGCTTCATACATTTATACGATCCATATCCTACAAAATGAAATAGGATAAGGTGATTCGTGTGCTAAGTTGTAAGTGACTTGGTAAACAATCAAATGCTATTTTACTATGGAATATATGAATGTTCAATAATTATAGAGAATAATGAATATAATGTCACAGACATATTAAATTCCTCGATGGGCATCTTAAGATCTTTTTAAGAAATATTAAGACTGTCAAAAGATTGATGGATTATACTATGACCAGCGGACAAGAATTTTACAAATAGTGTGCAGCCTACATATATAAAACTTAAAAGTGGGTTTGAGGGCATGTTCGTTAGTATGTATGGAAGACACAAACTGAGGTGAAGAAATGAATGAACATATATTGGTTGTCGACGATGACCAGGAAATCAGAAAACTTATTCAAATTTATCTAGAAAATGACGGCTATATATGTCACATGGCCAAGGATGGAGCTCAGGCCTTAGAGCTTATAAATCTCAGCCATAGAGTTGATGGTCCTTGATGTGATGATGCCTAAAATAGATGGTCTAACGGTCTGCCAAGAGGTTAGAAAAGAAAAAAACATTCCAATCATTATGGTTTCGGCCAAAACCCAAGATACAGATAAAATATATGGCCTTACATCTGGGGCTGATGACTACATGACAAAACCATTTAGTCCCCTTGAGCTTCTTGCCAGAATAAAATCTCAACTTCGCAGGTTTAAAGTTCTAAACAATACTGAGGGCATGAATGCCTCACAAACAGAAATTGCTATTGATGGTCTTTATATCAATACGGCCACCCATGAAGTCAAGGTTAACGGAAAAGCTGTCAAACTCACGCCACGAGAGTTTGATATTTTACTCCTGCTTGCAAAAAACAAGGGTGTGGTCTTTAGCACTGATAAAATATATGAAACCGTCTGGGAAGAAGATCCTTTCGAAACAAGAAACACTGTGATGGTTCATATAAGAAAAATTAGAGAAAAAATTGAAGCCAATCCACGCAGTCCTGAATATGTAAAACTGTATGGGGGGTTGGCTATAAAATATGAATTCTGTTGAAAGAAAGCAAAAGAAACTGGAAAAAGCAAAGAAAAGAGCCAAGATCAAAGCAGCCAAGAAAGCGGCTAACCGCAGAAGGTGGAAAAGAAGGTTCGGTCGAATGGGATCATTCATTGGCCGTCTTTTTTCAGGTGTGAATAATCTGATTGACAGACTGGGAATAAGGAGTAAAATACAGGCCAGTATTTTGGCGCAAATACTACTTAATTTCTTTATTGCTCTTACGGTCGGCGTCATGGTTACAGTGATTAGTTTACGTCTGTCTGTTGAAAATACGTGAAGATGTGGAGACGACATATGATAGGGGATACGATGAAATATTTCGCCAGAGCGAAAGACTGTTTGACGATGTGATGGAAGCGGAGAGCATCGATGATTTTTTTGGAATTATGGAAGAATCAAATTTCTTTAGCAGCTTTATGTCTGAACCAGAGATATACATCACAGATACGACAGGGAATGTTCTTTTCAAAACGACAAGGCAACAGCTGAAAAACTCAATATAATTGATGTTGCTGAAAAGGCTGGTGACGTAAACCTACACGATAGCTACAGCAGTCGTGAACCCCAAGAAGTCTTTCGGGTGTTTAAAATTGATGGACAGAATGGCCCTGAAAAACTTATGATTTATATTTCCTCGCCAAGGGAATATACAATTTACACTTCTGAAATTGTAGGCAATGGGGGCATCTTCCCCTATATTAACGGTCTTGTGGCCTTTATATTTACCTTCATTCTACTTTCGCGCAAAAAGCTTAAAATGGTTACGGAAATATCGGATGCCATGCTTTTTATAGCTGATGGGATTTAGATTATGAAGTGGAAGAAGATGGATCAGATGAGGTGGCCCTCTTAGCAGAAAATATTAATTTTATGCGCCGTGCTTTGAAACAGAAAGGAAGAACAACTCAGATCGAAAACAAAGTGAGCTCATCACAATGTGTCTCATGATTTAAGAACACCCTTGACATCTATTATGGGCTATTTGGGGCTTATAAGAACAGAACAATTTAAAACACACGAGGATATGCTTGAGTATGCTGAGATTGCCTATGCAAAATCTGAAAAACTGAAAATACTCATTGATGACCTCTTTGAATACACAAAGTATGCCAACACAGATATAGAACTTCATTTATCTATGATTTCGATGAATCAATTGGTCCAGCAGATTGTTTCAGAGTATACACCTGTTCTTGAAGACGAAAACCTGGATATAGACCTTCATTTGCCTGAAGAAGACATATTCGTAGAAGTTGATCCTAAAAGAATTGTGAGGGTGTGTGAAAATCTTCTCATGAACGCCGTTAAGTATGCATATAAACCAAGTAGCATCGATATACGTTTAATTGCTGATAAGGATGAAAAAGAAGGGTTTTGCTTGATTTTCGAAAACGACTGTGACATTATGGATGATCGTGATTTGGATAATCTTTTCGAAAGACTTTACAAGGCCGATAAGTCACGCTCTGAAAATGGAAGCGGGCTAGGTCTAGCCATAACAAAGGGCATTGTGGATGCTCATGGTGGTGAGGTCTTTGCAAAACAAGACGGGCATAGAGTAAAATAGGCTTCAAAATATAAGCATTGCATTATAAACATATTCATTCAAAAGGTTAAAATTTAGAAACAATGTCCTCTATGTAAACGGTTTGTAATCCCTAAAATTAGTAAAAATGATAGACTCAGTATGAGCCGAAAGGAGGCATACATTATGAAAAAACTGATAATTATCCTTGCGCTGACCCTAGTGGTGGCTGCAGGATGTACAAATCAAGAGACAACACAGGAAAATAGCCTGATCGACTCTAATGCAACTGAGACGGGATCGGAAGTAGAGAACACAGATGATACCAGTGCATCAGAAGAGTCTAGTGACGAGGCTGACTTGACTGAAGACAATTCAGATGAGAAGGATGTGGACGAAGAAGCGGCTATTATTCCTCAAAATGAACTGGACAATGCACTGAGCAAGAAGAATTCCATCGACATTAAGGCCACTGAAGCGGAAGTGGAAACAATTTCACTTGAACCAGAAAGTGAAAGTTGGGAACACGTGTGCTTAAACAGTACCTAGACAATGATGAAATCCTTAAAATGACAGTGACTGAACCAACGGACGCTGGGAAAATGACGGGTTTAACAACATACTACTATGACCAGGGTGAACTCTTCTTTGTCGAATCATCATTTGCCAACTATACATTTAAGGGCGGAAAGCTTGTTGTATGGGCTGACGAAAATTACACTATTCTTAACATGTCTGATGAAGACCTGAAAAGAAGACAAGAAGTTCTGGTAGATTATTTAGTCAATTACCTGGAAATGTTCGATATTGACGAAAAGTAAAATGTCTTTTCATTTCGTCATATAATCTATATATGAATAGAAAAACTCAATAATTAATAATGAAAATTACTAAGGGGCTGTCATTGTGACAGCCTTTTTGATTTTTTGAGGTGGCATGAGAGCTTGGTAGGTTTCAGTCCTTATAACCACGGTCAAACATTCCTTTTGATTACCTTGACGCATGGAATACAAGTTGGTATCATTGTATGTGCAAACGGTTGCGCAAATAGTATGAATATGGAGTCGAATATGAATATACAAGCTTTTTACCATCAACCAAAGAGTAATTTATAATTTTGCACTTGATGAAAATACCATCGTAATTCGTTTCAGAGCCGGTAAGGGTGATGTGAAGAACATTAGACTTATCTATGGGGACAAATACGCCGTAGGCGGTGACCCAAATGCCGCTGGTGGTGTTGATGAAAACTGGATTAGTGAACACCATTGTGCTGATATGGACCTTGAGCGTTCTGACGAGTTTTACGACTATTATATATACAAAGTTAAGGCAGACAGCATTAATTTTAGACTTTCTTATGTTTTTTATTATCGAGGGTTATTCAGAAGAAGGTGAAAAGACCCTATATTATACGGAGTGGGGCCCTCAACATGACCTGGATCCAAAGGAGCTCCACCTGCATTACTTTAACTTTCCCTACCTGAATGAAGTGGACATACATAAAATACCTGAGTGGGTTAAAGATGCAGTCTTTTATCAAATTTTCCCTGAGCGTTTTCACAATGGAAACAGGTCGAATGATCCAGAAAATATTGAGTGTTGGAACACAGGCATTCCTGCGAGAGAAAACTTTTTTGGCGGTGATTTGGAAGGCATAATTGAAAAGGTAGACCACTTAAGTGAATTGGGTGTCAATGCCATTTATATGACCCCTGTTTTCAAATCTACGACCAACCATAAATATGACACAACAGATTACTTCGAAATTGACCCGCATTTTGGGGACAAGGAGACACTTAAGAAGCTGGTGGACATATGCCATGAAAAGAAGATAAAAGTCGTTCTTGACGCCGTATTTAACCACTGTGGCTATATGTTTGACAAGTTTCAGGATGTGGTGGAGAAAGGAAAGGACTCTCCCTACTATGATTGGTTCTACATTAAACAATGGCCTATTGATTTTGATGAAATCACCTATCAGACTTTCGGATTTGAACCCAAAATGCCAAAACTCAACACGGCCAACCCAGAGGTTATTGATTATCTTATAAAAGTTGGGACATACTGGATTGAATATGCCGATATTGATGGCTGGAGACTGGATGTGGCCAATGAAATTGACCACGCATTTGGCGAACATTTAGAACAGCAGTCAAGTCTATTAAGCCAGATGCTTATATTGTGGGCGAAATATGGCATAATGCACAGCCATGGCTTATTGGAGACCAGTTTGACGGCTCGATGAACTATCCTTTTACGAGAGCATGCCTACAGTATTTCGCATGGAACAAGGGGACGCCTAAAGAGTTTGCAGATATGATCAACACCAATATTGTACGCTACACGCACCAGGCCAATATTGCCATGCTCAATATTCTTGACAGTCATGACACGCCACGTTTTTTAACTGAGTCTCAAGGCAATAAGACTGCCCTGAAAATGGCAGGCCTTTTCCAAATGACTTTTGAGGGTGCACCAAGCGTCTACTATGGAACTGAGATTGGTATGGAAGGGGCGGGAGACCCTGACTGCAGACGACCAATGCAGTGGGAGAAATCCAAGTGGGATCTGGATATGTTCGACTTCTATAAAAAGATTATCGACATACGTCATTCTGGAACTGAGTTTAGACAAGGTGATTTCCAGTTTGTCTTCCATGATCAGGTTCTGATTTACAGAAAAGTCCATGAGGCATCTCAATCGATTGTCATTATGAATAGGACAGAAGAAGATCATAATATATCTATTCCTTTGACAGCCAATAGACCCGCCTATGATAAAATAAACAAGGGCAATGAGCCAGATCAAGTTTTGACCTCCTAGGTGGAGGGGCTTATAAAGTGAATGAGGGAAAAGTCACAATGACAGTTAAGTCAAAAGCCATGCATGTATTAAAAGTCAGAGGGGAAAATGCCTAGTTTGACCTATTAAACAATTTACCTCTATCCCTTGATCCACTAGGATTTCATACTTTAACAGAGTACACTTTCGTAAATGTCTATTATCGGTTTGTGATATATTTACAAACCTATAATTTATACTCATAACAATATTGTAATGCTGTGAAAGATGGACTTGTTTATCTCGATAATAGTAATATCAACGCGTATATCCTGTTTTACCTTGACAATATCGGGGGTAAGAATTATCATATATTTATAATAGACTTAAATCGTATTTAATTGAGGTGTATTTATGAGAATAACTCAAGAAGCGGATTACGCAATGCGGATCGTTCTTGCACTAGCCCGTAGAGGTGAAGGCGTGCGCTTAGATGCAAAATCGATTGCAACAGAAGAAAATGTCCCGCAGAGATTTGCACTGAAGATACTCAGAAAGTTGACAAAAGCTGGTGTGGTTAAATCATTTAGAGGTGTTCAAGGTGCTATGCCATTAGTCGAGCGCCAATAGATATTAATATGCACGATGTTATTGTCGCAATTGATGGACCAGTTTACATTAATCGTTGTCTTGAGACACCCGAGTCATGCAATTTGAATAGAACTGAGCACTGCGCTATTCATCATGAGTTAGGAAGAATTCAATCTATGATTAATGACGAAATGGTTAAGGTAGACTTTGAAATGCTTCTAAAGTCGAGTGATAGCTTGACTCAGATCCTGCAAAAGTAATACTTATTCTAGCATCGGTAGCAACAACCGGTGCTTTTGTTTTTTCAGTATTCATTTAGATTTCGTAATGATAATAAGTCTAAAGTCTTAGATTTTAGGCTTGTTATAGTCATTCGGGCGTGTTTGTTTTTTTCGGGGGAATAGGATTTAATAGTATTTGAGAGGACGTGACACTATGCAAATGAGAAAGTTTGGTAAAACAGGCGAGTCTGTATCATTACTAGGGTTTGGATGTATGCGTTTGCCAATTATTGGCGAGGATACAAAAACATCGATCAAGACAAGGCTGTTCAGCTCATTCGCAACAGCATAGATTCCGGAGTAACATATATTGATACAGCGTGGGGCTACCATGGAGAAATGAGTGAACCGCTGGTTGCCAAGGCTTTAAAAGACGGATACCGCGAAAAGTTCATCTAGCGACAAAACTGCCAAGTTGGCTTATCGAAAAAGAAGAAGATATGGACGACTATTTGAATAAGCAGCTTGAAAAGCTTGAAACAGATTACATAGATTTTTATCTGGTACATACTTTAAATGACAAATACTGGACCAATTTAACGAACTTGGGGCTGTTCAAATTCTTGGATAAAATAAAGGCAGATGGTCGTGTCAAGCATATTGGCTTTTCCTTTCATGACAAGTTACCACTTTTTAAAGAAATTGTGGACGCCTATGACTGGTCTTTCTGTCAAATACAGCTAAACTACATTGACACAGACTATCAAGCAGGTCTGGAGGGTCTTCACTATGCAGCTGAAAGAGATTTGGGCATTGTAATAATGGAACCTCTTCGTGGAGGCAATATCGTTAGAAATATTCCTTCTGATATTAAAGATGTCTGGGCGTCATCCAAATGGTCAGACAGAAAACCAGCAGACTGGGCCCTACGCTATGTCATGAATATGCCGGAGGTCCATGTTGTCCTAAGTGGTATGGGAAATGAAAAGGAGCTTAGGGAAAATATTGATACAGCAAAATCAGCTCTTCCAAACCAATTGTCAACAGAAGAACTAGCCACTATTGATGAAGTCTCTAGTATTTACAAAAGTCGGATTCAAGTTAACTGTACCCAGTGTGCTTATTGTATGCCTTGTCCGTTTGGGGTTGAAATCCCTAAAATATTTGGCATGTATAATAACGCGCATATTTTCAATGACCTTGCAGGCCATAAAGTGTTCTATGAGAACTTTATTCGAAAAGAAGGACATGCATCAAACTGTACCCAGTGCGGTGCTTGTGAAAAAGCCTGTCCTCAGCACATAGCTATTATTGACACAATGGAAAAGGTTGTTGAGATCTTTGAGTAAAATGTTTTCTAAGAGATTAGAAGGGCTAATGCATTGCATAGCAATGATTTATATAGAGAAAAAGAGTATAAACAAGAGGTGATTCAATGAAGTTATTATTTGTACACTATCCTAAATGTGGTACTTGTCGAAAAGCTGCCAACTGGTTAAGCATCAATGAAATTGAAGTCGAGAAAAAACACATTGTTGAGGATGCACCTACATACGAAGAGCTGCAAGAGTGGTATGAAAGATCTGGTTACCCCATCAAGAAAATTCTTTAATACGAGTGGTCGACTGTATAGAGAGATGGGTTTAAAAGACAGAATCAAGGAATCCACAGATGAAGAACTTTTACAACTCTTGGCATCTGATGGCATGCTTGTTAAAAGACCGATCCTGGTCTCTGATGATTTCATTCTGGTTGGATTCAAAGAATCGGAATGGCATGACACCTTAAATGGATAATCATATCTCATAAAAAAAATAAATCCGCTTTAGTGCCGTACAGTTGGACGGGACTAAAGCGGATTTTTATTGTAGATAAATCATGTAAGAATTATGCTATTTTGAAATTCTTAATTTTCACATCTGATCTCGTGTACAAGTCTATAAAATCCATGTTATCAAGACGAATCAGAGGTCTTTCAGGAGCAAACTTATTAATATATACAATTTCACCGGAGAGACCATTTGAAAGAACAACTTCAGACCCGATATAAAGTCTGTAAATGTTTTTAGAAAACGATTGACAAGCCCTGGGTGAAGGTGGTTTTGTAAGAGAGGTCTTTAATGACTTCAACCGCAACAAAAGGGGACTCACTATTTTTATAACTTCGCTCAGTGGTCATTGCGTCATAGACGTCAGCTATGGCGATTATCTGCGCATAGGGATGGATTTGATCCTTCTTGAGTCCAAATGGATACCCGCTTCCATCGAGGCGCTCGTGGTGCTCAATAATCCCTCTAAGAACATCTTTTTCAAAGACATCTTGACTCCTTGCGATCTTGTAGCCAAGTTCAGAATGACGTTTCATGACACTGAACTCATGGGGTTCCAAATCGCCAGGTTTGTTAAGTATATCATCAGGAATTTTACTTTTACCCAAATCGTGAAAAAGACCGGCAAGGGCGATGCTTTGAATATCTTTTTTGCCCAGGCCATTCCACTTGGCAATCATGGCTGAAAGAAGACAGACATGGACACTATGGGTTAAAGAGTATTCATCCTTCAGGTAAAGACGCTTTAACTTAAGTAAGATTCCAGTGTTTTTGGAAACACTGTTAATCAAGTCATCCATTGGTGTTTTGACCTTATCAAGAACCTTCTTATCTAAAAATTGAAAATCGGAAAAAACATGGCGCATCATATCAAGCATTTCACCATAGTTTTCACTAGCCATAAGCATTTCACCAGTTAGCTCTTGGCTTATGGTGTCAACTTCAGTGGTTGGAACATCGTCTTTGATAAAAACGTAAGCCACATTGAGTCTTTCGAAGCCTTCTATCATTTGTTCTGTTATGGTTTCATCGGAATTCGCATAGATTAGTTCAAAATTTCCAATAACAGGCTCAGCAAGGATCATGCCTGCTTTTAAGTCTTCGATCATGACCATTTTCATAAAAATTCTCCACCTTATCCCATAATATTTCCCAATTACTATTTTACTATGTTAAGAGTATAAATGCCATTGAAAATTTTGGATTAGGGTCTTTTAAATACAAGATTATTCTTAATATATCCAATCTGTGTTATAATGTGAGGGTGATTTAAGGGGCGTTTTAGTGGTTTTCGGGTGGAAGACGTCATTAAAAAAACTGTTTTAGGTATTATAAGCATAACTTGTTGGCAATGTTACTAATATCAATATTACTAACAGGATGCGAATTGATATTTATAACCATGTTGCAGCATGCGTACTGGATTGTTCAGTTTTTTCCAGTATACTTGCTTTTTTTTCGTGTTCTTATTTCAGTACATATTGCTCATTGGTATAATCAGAATGCATCAGGGTTTCATAGCATATTGTCAAGAGATTGTGAAGTCTGGGCGAATGACTTTTTAGATTGGGCCTTGAAAAAACGAAGGGGAGGACTCTTAGGGGGCTAAAATCAAACTTAACGGTCTTTGTTCTTATTCTTCTTCCTAGTCTTGCTTATTTTATAACAATTTTATACATTGATGATTTGATCACACGGGCCTTAACAAGCACAGTGCTCTTGGGCATGATTTATCTACTGCTGACACCCTATCACTTTATTCAAGTTGCAGCATCAAGCGAGTCAAAGCTTGTTAATGACTTAAGAATCAGCACAACCATTACCCGTATGTATTTCAAAGAGACCTTAATATACTCATTCTTAACCATTGGATGGCTTTTTGTGCCACTGCACATTTGGTTAGTCATTGAACAGGGACACATTCATTTTTGTGGCTGTGCACCCGTTTTGCAAGGTATAGCCTTATGTTTGACCATGGTTCGGCCCATATGGGTCATGCTTCAAGTCCAAGTTTATGCCTATGTTAAAAGAACCCAATTTCCCGTTCCAGAAATGGATCCGGATTTAAGGGATCGAAATTTGATTTAAATGTGAAAGTCAGGCAACATGCAACAGCTGATGATGTTTTATAATCTGTCGGCTCTATGCTTGCGCTAATAAAATACAATACATATATCAGGCGTTTGCAAAATTTCAGACCCACATTCTCCTTATTTCATATATAGAATTTATATTTTAAAATATCTATATTTGCATGACATATGGCATGACGAGAATTAATGAATGAGATTTTGCAAGTCGCTCAAATAATAATATTTAGGGGGCCAACTATGAAATATTGTCCATCGTGTCAGTACGAATATGAAGATCATATTGAATTGTGTAGTGATTGCGGAAAACCGCTTGTATCGGCTGAAGAATTTGAGGCCGTTAAGGACAAGCCGCAAGAAGAAAACCAGACAGGTGCATTTATAAAGCTGGGAGGGTTTGAGTGGCAAATGTTGACTGAACTTGAATCCATGCAACAGGGGGAACAAGTTCGTGAGATTATGAAGCAATTCCAAATTCCTGTGGAACTTCGTGAAGATGGGGAAAAGACCCTTATATATGTACCAAAAGTTCAGTATCAAACTGGTCTTTCTGTCATTCATCAGGTTTTTGCCATGTCTGCTAAAGCTGGCGGTGCCGCAGAAACTTTAGAGCAGGAGTTTGATGAAATGGATTTCGAACTCGAGGATGACGAGCCGAGTGAAAATGATGGCTTTGGAGCAAAACTGATTATGGTTCTAGGCGTTATAGCTGTGGCAGCCATGATTTATGCATTTTTATCTTAGGCGCATTAAAGACAATCATAAGATCAATCTAGACATAAACCCCCTCGAATATAATGATCGAGGGGGTTTTATAAATTGCGTATGAATGGTCCAGGGGGTTTATGCCTTGTGGCCTTTAATAAAATCAATAAGCGCATTTTCAAAGTTTTCGTTATCCTTTTGAGTGCGTTTTTTAAATTTACTTGTGTGCTTCTTATGCTTTCTGCGCATTTCCTGGTTCATATGGCGACGATCTAGAAGCAGGTCAATGTTACTAGTTGAGTAGACCATACCGTTTTGATTGATGGCAAGTCCGTGCTTTGACATAACCATGGCCGCCAGTCCATAGTCCTGGGTCACAACAAGATCTCCAGGTGAAAGTCTATTGGCTATATAGTAGTCGGCACTGTCCCTGGACTTATCCACAGTAACAACCTCAACATGTTCAGGATGGGTGTTTTCAATATGGACTGCATGATTTTTCACAACAATCAGTTTCAGACCATACTTTATACCAATTCGTATAGTATTCTTAACAACAGGCATCCGTCAGCGTCTATGAAAATCTTCAAAATTAGCCTCCATTAAATATCAATTAGCTATGAATCCTCTATTTCTTTTTCTGGGCCATTATCTGGTCATTGAGATCAGAAAGGTACTCAAAGCGTTCCATTTTTTCAAGAAGAGCTTCTTCAATCTCATCCTTCTGGGTGGTGAGTTCGCCTAGGCGAACAAAATCCGTAGATACAGTGGCCATTTCAGCATCAATCTTTGAAAGCTTTGATTCCAGACTTTCGATTTCTTCTTCAATCATTGCAAACTCCCGTTGTTCATTGTATGAGAACTTAACTTTTTTATGACTTGTGAGTCCTCTTCAGGTCGGGAGACTTTGCTTTTATCCATGGCTGGGGCTTGCTTATTGGTTTCATCTTCCATTTCTTTTTTATAAGCGGCATAATCAGAATAGTTTCCAGTGTGTTCCTGAACATGGCCTCCGCCTGTGAAAGCAAAAATTCTTTGGCAGGTTCTATCAAGAAAGTATCTATCGTGAGAGACTGAAATAACAGCACCACGAAACTCATCCAAGTACATTTCCAAAACCTTTAGGGTATCAATATCCAAATCGTTTGTCGGTTCGTCTAAAATAAGGATATTAGGGGCTTGCATTAGAATGCTTAGTAAATAGAGTCTGCGTTTTTCGCCACCGGAAAGTCGGTTGATATAGGTCCACTGCAAGTCCTTGTCAAAGAGGAAGCGTTCCATCATTTGTCCGGCTGTGATTTTTGTTCCATCTGAAGTTGTAACGTTCTCTCCAAACTCTCGAATGAACTCTATAGCCCGCATGGATTCATCAAGGGCTTCTGATTCCTGTGAGAAATATCCGATTTTAACCGTTGAACCGATGTCTATACTTCCTGAATCAGGTTTTAGTTTCCCTGTGATGAGATTAAGCAAGGTGGATTTGCCGGCACCATTTTTTCCAACGATGCCTATGCGATCATCGGGCAGTAGGGTGTATGAAAAGTCATCAATAATTTTTTTATCATCAAATGATTTACATATGTTTTGAAGCTCAATGACTTTTTTACCCAGGCGGGAGTGAGCCACTGAAATTTCCACTTCGCCATCCTGTCGAAGGTAACTTTCTTCTTGCAGGATTCGAAACGCTGTATTCTAGCCTTTTGCTAGTGGAACGAGCTTTAGCCCCACGCTTAATCCATGCCAACTCTTGACGGTATAGATTTTGTCGTTTTCTTTCCATGGACTCAGCCATTTGCTGACGTTCAATTTTCTTCTCAACAAAGAGGGTGTAGTTGCCATCATAAGAAAAGAGGTCGCCATGATCCAGCTCAATGGTCTTATTTGAAACATTGTCAAGGAAGTACCTGTCATGGGTGATCATGATAAGGGCGCCCTTTCTTTGTTTTAAATAGCTTTCCATCCAGTCTATGGTTTCATTGTCCATGTGGTTTGTTGGTTCATCGAGAATAAGAAGATCACATGGGGTGATAAGGGCTTGGGCCAAGGCCACCCTTTTTTTCTGACCACCACTGAGGGTTCCAATCTTGGCTTTGAAATCATGAACGCCAAGTTTTGTCAGGACCATTTTAACCTGACTTTCAAGTTCCCAGGCATTTTTAGCATTCATTTTATTCATAAGATCAAGTTGCTTGTCTATAAGTGTCTTGTCATCAGGCGTTTTTTTCAAGATCCTCCGTCACGGTTTCGTAGTCTCTTACAAGCTGGAGTATATCAGAGTCACCTTGGAAGACCTGTTCAATAACTGTGGCGTCAAGATCAAAGTCTGGTGACTGGGACAGATAGCCAATGCGTATGTTTTTCATGGTCAGAATTTGCCCTGTATCAGGGTATTCAACGCCAGCAATGATTTTGAGTAAAGTTGACTTTCCAGTGCCATTGACGCCTATGAGTCCAATTTTATCTGTGTCATTAATGCTAAAATTTATATCGTCAAAAAGTGTTTTATCACTATATGATTTGGCAATGTTCTCTAATGTTAATACGTGCATGTTATCATCCTTTCTTTACATGAAGCGCTTGTAAGTCGCTCATACTAAACCATTTTAACATAATTCACAGTTCTTCAAAGAAAATTAGCATACATATACTATGATTTGTAAAGTTAAGCAGGAAACATGACATATGTCATGCTGTGATTTATGTGACTCTGCTAGACTTTAATTATAGTAAGACATGAGACGATAAGTGCTCAAAAGGATGCAGAGCCCTTATAAGGCTTCATAGAAATGAGGAGATGTAATGTATAAAGGTTCAGCAATAATAGTTGGTATGCTCATTGCCTTTATGGTTTTTTTAAACGGAACACTGAACGCCTACTTGGATGGATTCGTTTCAGGCTTTCTAATTCATATTGTGGGTATTCTCTCGGTTGGATTGATTCTTCTTCTTCGCCAAGAGACATGGAGAATTAACAGGTCCTTGCCCAAAAAGCTCTTGGTGGGCGGTCTATTTGGTGTGTTGCTCATTCTCTTTAACAGTTACTGCTTTGTTCAAATAGGCGCAACAATGACTCTGACCTTAGGTCTTTTTGGACAAATGATATTTTCTGCAATAGTGGACCATTTCGGCCTCTTTGGAATGAAGCAGACCAAAATGAACCCCAAAAAAATAATTGGATTCTCGATTGTTTCCATGGGCATTGTCTTGATGACTGTAACGGGCTAAGAATACAAGGAGGAAGACTATGTTTTCAATTTTCTGGCAACCATCAGTGGCGTGTTTGTTATTCTTTCAATGATAACCAACGCCAACCTTGCAAAACGTGTGGGTATATTTCAAAGTGCCTGGTCAATTATATAGCAGGCCTTAGCGGTATTGGTCTATTGATGCTGGCCTTTGGTGATATGAGCTTGCTTCAAGCGGACACTTTATCGGTCATACCACTCTGGGCTTACGGGGGCGGTTTCGTAGGCGCTCTTATAGTTGCAAGTTCCAATGTGGTTATTCCTAAAATTCCAGCCGTGTATGCAACACTCCTATTCTTCATTGGACAGATCATAGCAGGACTCTCAATTGATTACTTTCAATTCGGAACTGTGGATAAAATGAAGTTTATTGGGGGGCTTTGGTGCTTATGGGTATGGCCTACAATATATATATTGATAAATGGATGAAAAAGAAATAGAGCCCCCTATTAAAGCAACTGTTATGCATGAAGCATAGGCAGTTGTTTTTTTATGCAAAATTCACTGTATGTATCATGGGGATAAAATGTCGAATAGGTTTGACTGCGACGAAACAAGTTGTCTGACAGACTAAAATATATGGTCTGCCGGACTAGATAACTTAACCGTTTGGGCATATCGTAACCAATGCGGTTTGATGGAATTCGAAGAAAAAGTATAAAATTACACAAATAGACCGTGAAATGACACAAACGGATGATTATTTAATTGACTGTGTATTTAAACGATGGTACAATCATTACACAAAAGTAACATATGTCCAATTAGGTTCCATTACAAATCATATAAATGACAGTTAAGGGAATATATATATATAAAGGGGACAAAAAACTATGGAAGACAAGAAAGTTAAAATTAGAAGGGTACTTGATGACTTCTTAGAGGAAGTGCTCACCTGTTCAGAAAAAGAGAATTGTATTGATTATTTTAGGATCGAAATTAATAATCATAAGGGCAAGCTTCAAATGGATTTCCAAATACGAAAACGCGATCAAGCTTATTAATTTACATATTGGTGGTCTTACCAGAACACTGGCAGACACGATTGTACACAAGTACAGGGTGTCTGTTTTTTTGTTGCTTGAAAACAGTAAAGGAGTTGTTTATGAGAAAAAGTCTATACAATCTTGTCTATGAACTGGGTGATGGAGAGTATTTGATTATGAATGGTTGTACAGGAGCCATAGATGAAGTTGGGCCAGAAATTGCTGACTTGATTAATCCGGAAGAAAAGGATGACTTTATTCTAACAGATAGACTAAGTAAAATCCCTCCCGAATACAAACAAGCGCTTATTGATAGAGGTTACATCACTGAGAAGAGTCTTGAAGAAGAAGTGGACGGATTTAAGAAAAGTGGCAAATGCATTCAAAGAAATAGAAACAAAGACCATGCATATTACCATTATGCCGACCTACAACTGTAATTATAGATGTCCATACTGTTATGAGATCAACCTTCATAGTAAGGGACAGGGTTTTATGGAGCGGGTGATTCATGAAAGTGATATTCAAAAGATATTTGAAGTTATAGACAGCCTTCATAACCGGGGTCAGAAAATCCAGGAGATTAATCTATATGGTGGTGAGCCCCTCCTAGAAGAAAATAGGGACATAATCGACATCATAGTTGAAAAAGCTCAGAAAAGAAACCTAAAAGTTCTTGCAGTTACTAATGGTTATGACCTGGATGTCTTTAAAAAGCATATTGGTCCAAATGGCATAGTAGAATTTCAGCTCACACTGGATGGTAAAAAAGAGACCCACAATAAGCGCAGGAAACATAAAGATAAAACCGACACTTATGCTCAAACAATCAAGGCTGTTGATGAAATTCTCAGTAAAGGGGCCATATGTAATCTAAGATCCAATATAGATCAATGAAAACATTCATGAGATCCCCCATATATTAAAAATTATAGAGGGCAACGGCTGGGATAAGAACAAGAATTTTAGAAACTATTTCAAAGCGGTTCACGGGTGTTATAGCACTCATGAAAGTCCCCTGAGAGATAGTGATATATCTAAATATCTCTTTGAACTGAGAAAATCCAGTCACGGGAAAATGCAAAATGACAAAGCAGATATTAGAAATCTTGTCAAACCAGAGATTACAGGTGTGGCTTCAGAGTTAATAGGACGTTTTGAATATGCTCTAAAAACTGGGGATTATGCCATGTTCAAATCATCATATTGCGGGGCAGTCAACGGCATGCTTGTCTTCGATCCTTACGGTGATGTCTATCCGTGTTGGGATACGGTGGGCAAGAAGAATCAAGTGATTGGTCGTTTGACAGAAAGCGGTCTAAACCTTAATGAGAATTATAAAAATTGCAGACGCGCCAGCCACAAAATATTGATAAGTGCAGCCGGTGCCCTTATGCACTTTATTGCGGAGGAGGCTGTCCAGCCCATGCTGAAGTCACAGAAAATGATATTAACGCCCCGTATTGTGATGCTTTTAAAGAAGTTTTGATCAAGTGATACCAGCAACTTATACAGCTTTTAAAAATAGATAGTAATTAAGTATGGGTGTTCTATAGAAACGAAATAACGAAAAACAAAAATGAAAAACAAAAACAAAAAGGACCATGATAAGGGTTTATACATATAAAGGAGGACTTAATATGAAGTCAGTAAACAAAATCAATCGAAATCGCAAAAGTGGACGAAAGACTCATGGTAGAACTTGAGGGCCGTAAAGAAATGTCTAATAAAATTTCTGCTTGTGCAGCCAATGCAGTGGCTAATGCATGCGGTGGACAAAAGTAATACTGTAGCAAACAACTAAGCAAACTCAACCAAATAAGATTTAAAGTTATTCGTTTCTATATTCACTATATATCAGGAGGTCTTTATGCAAAGATTAGACAGTGATGTTTCTAGACTAATAGAAGTATTTGAAAGCGATACCCTAAAGCATATTATTGCCACTCATAAAAGTTTGGTTAAAAAGCGTGAGCAAGACCTAAACACCTGGAAGGCATCATATCCTCATGTGAATGATTATGATGTCAAAGAACTTCACTATTATATAACCTACGTTTACTTAATAGCCAATAGCTTTGGTTTTTTTAGATAATGATACCTTGATGACTGTTTCAGAAATAGCGACGAAAATCATTGAGCCTTTTTCGACATTTTCTGAATGTCCACTATGAAGGCGAGAAAGACACCGCAACAGAGAAGGCCTTCGTTTTAAATCAACAGCAAATAAAGGGATTGATGGCTCTTGAGAAAATACTTGATAAAAAAAGCCATGAGTATATTTTGGGAGAGCCTTGATAAATACACAAGTCAAATGATTGAAGGATTCCATTTGGCGAATGCAAGAAAAGGGAAATTAACACAAGCATATGACGATGAATCTTTTAACAAAATTGCTATCGGTCTCAATGCATACTCAAAAATTATAATACCGATTATTGCAGGGCTTACAGGAAAGTACGAAAAATGACCCCAATAGAAAAAGCTCTTGACCACTATTTTATAGCGCACAAGATATTTCTTGATTTGAAATGTTGGAAAAGAGATTTGAAGCATGGTCGTTATACAAGAATACTGACTGAGGTCATTTTAGATAATAAAGATATATTTGATGAAGTGGATCGGATTCACGAGAAGGACATTATGAAAGTCCTTTATACAAATGGATATGACGAAAAGCACCTCTTAAAAGCAAATTGTGTTATTGAATGTGCCTTGTTTGAAACAGCTGGTAATGAACCCTGTCAGAGGGCTCTGAGGTCTTTTCAAAACCGAGTCAATTTACTTCTTTATGATTTTAGAACCTTAAAGGGGGTCAATAAAAGGACTTACACTGTGGCTGGTGACAAGGGATCAGGGGCTGTTGGTATTGACGCTTCTATAAAAGGGGCATCTCATTGGCTATTTGATCAAGCGAGGCGGCAGTATCCCGAATTGACACATTGGGGGACTTTCCTTCACCATTATGGATTCACGGCCAAAGAACAGGTCATACCAGGCAATGTGTATTATAGAACATATATGCTAAATACCCTTGAGGGCTTATCAGAGTTAAATGCCTTTGAAGCACCAGATGATATGACTCATATATTCAATAAGGAAAGGCAATATGTTTTTGAAAGCAAACATGCCTATTCTGAATATGGATGGGGGCATTTTCCTATGTCACCTGAAATCCCACCAGACATTGGAACCCTAGCAGAAGTAATTTATTGTGCGTTAAAAGCGGGAGATCGTGAAGTTTTGAAATTAGCTCAAGAGGTTATTGATTTTATTCTTACGAACAATAGACGCTCAGATGGTGCCATACTAAGCTGGATAACCAATAAGAAGAAGGACGAATTTTTAAGAAATTCTAAGAGTGTGCACTGCATCTATATTCGTATGTTGCTTAAGCGCATATATAAAAAGCCTATTGTGGTGACTGTTGCGTCCTTTTTAGAGGCTCTTTATCAACTTGATGACAAGACCTATAAAGAGGTTATTGAAGCGGGATATGCTTGGATTATGAGCCAGCAAAATGAGGACGGATACTGGAAGTATCATTATTATACAGGTCAAATGATGGGCGTTTCCAAAATATTCACGTTGTCAAAAGCTTTAAAGGCTTCTAACAATCATATGGTTAAAACTGCTCAGTACATACTTGAATCCCAAAACACTTCTGGATCATGGGGACAAGGGGAAGGCGATCCAAAAGAGACCGCCTATGCACTGCTGGCCTTAAACGATGCCATTGATATGAACATAATTAAAGCTGAGGATGCAAAGGCGAAAATTGAGAAGGCGGTATCCTATTTGCTAAAGATGCAGACCAGTTACGGTTACTGGCACGGCTGTGATTTTGCTGAAATTCAAATAAAAATCTTTCAACTGAACCTGCTGATCTAATTGAGTACAGAAGTGCGACTTTAACCACGGGGCTTGCCCTCAAGGCTTTGGTAAAAAGTGCCCAAATTACGAAGTAGAACAAGTGTTCTTACACTAGTAGAGACCATTCAGAGAGGCGACAATTAAGAATTATATTATAGAGGAGGCCAACGTGAGATCATTAAATAAAAGTATAAACCTACAAGATATTGAAAGAATGGACGAACGTCTAAGCGAGGAGCTTGAAGCACGTGTAGAATTTAAAGGTGCAACGAGAGCTTGTGGACTTGATCTTTCCTTAGGCATTTGTCCAGTATGGGCTTGTGCCATTAATCTCATTCTTTAATAGATGAAAGAGCATAAGCACACCCTTATGCAATAGAAATACAAAGGATCAATAATAAAAGATATAAACCTAAAGATTATATTTAAGCGTTCTTATTAATTGAAGTAAAAGATTGGTGGTCTCTCTAGTTAAGATAAGGAAGGACGTTATGTGCCCACAAGCAGCTGTAGAAAAGGATAGGCCAAAGCTTATTGAAAAGGCAAGCCTAAAACCCTTTGACCATGGAAGTGAAGAGATAAAATATATACTTGCTAGTGATGATCGTCACTGGGTCATAGCTGAAGAACTTTATAAAGTGCTCTCTTTAATGGATGGTACCCGAACCCTAGATGACATCAAGCGCGATCTTTCAAAAAAATGATCAGCTGGATATTACCATAGAGGCTCTTGAACGAATATGTGACCATTATTTGCTTAAAAAAAGGCTTGTTACAAGGTCGTGAGAGCCAAGATAACATAGGAAATAACACCAGAAAGCAATCAAAATATTTTTGGTTTCAAGTTCCAATAATCCAGAAGGCCTTCTGAGAAAAATGACATTTCTGGCCATACCATTTCATAAAAGTGTCATAGTAAGTGTGACCTTGTTTTGCATTCCTGTGGTCGTCTATATCATGTATTTACTGGTTCAGCCTGAGTTTTTACAAAGCATAGCCCTCGTAAGGGGGAAGGACTGGTTCACACTCATTTTGATCATGTTGGCTTCAGGTTATTTACATGAACTTGGACATGTTGGAGCATGCCTTAAATATAAAATGGCACCAGGACATATAGGGTTTGCATTTTATATGACCATGCCGGTCCTATATGCTGATGTTTCAAGAGTTTGGAATCTAAAAAGCAAACAAAGAGCCCTTGTAGATGTCGGTGGTCTATATTTTGAAATGGTATTCCTGAGCATTTTGACGCTTGTATCAATGGCACTTGAAAATAAAGTGATATTGATTGGAACAGCCATACGTTTTATTGGTATGACATATAATTTCAATCCATTCTTAAAGATGGATGGTTATTGGTTGTTTAGTGATTTGACTGGCATCACCAATTTTACATGATGTCACGTTGGACTTTTTTTAAAGACAAGATCATTCGTAAGATTTCAAAAATCTAAAAAGTGAGATTCAAAAAGCATATTATACTGGCCTGAAGCCGAAGATTAAAAATGTTTTTTTACGCTTATGTTGGAGCCAGTTCGGTGTTCTTTCTTTTCTTTATTTACATACTGACAATTGCCTTAATAACATCTATAGAAAACATACCCGTACTTGTTACAGAGGTGATTCAGTTCAAACAAGTCATGCACAGTCAGTTTAACTGGCAGACCTTTGGCTTGGGTCTGGTTGAACTTTTCAAAGATCATGCTTTGTTTATTCTGACATTCATATTAATAGTTAGGATGATTGGAAAAGTTGTTTCATCTCTAGGAGTACTATTCTTAGGACGTTTGCATAATGAGTGATCAAATTTTACATAGAAGCATTAAATAAAATAGGCATGCTTAAAATGAATCATTTTAGGATTAATGATTGTGCATTAATTGAGGTGCTAGGAGCATACACATCAGACGGAGAATGCTATTATTCGGTTTTTGAACAGCCTTACGTGTTGAAAAATCTGGATACAAATGTTACAGAGCCGGTTACAATTGCTCTTGAGGGCTCTAAGTTTGTCACTAAACCAAAAGGTTATATGATTAGGGTAACCGCAAATAGTGCATCATCTGATCTGTTGACACTCCATATTGATGAAGCAACTATTGATTTGGGGACTTCCGCCACCGAAGACGTTAATGGTTTGACGCCATACGGTGTAGATCATAGTGGATTAATGTTTGTTCCAGTAGATAGTACGCCATATACACTAAATGCATTTACGGAGTTCAATGAGGAATTTGTCGATCATGGTGTTTATAAACTGGAAATGGTCGGTTACTACTACTAAACTACAATTGTAAACATTGGTTTTGGAAGCACAAAAGGCCCCATTCAAAAGTCTAAAATTGAATGGGGCCTTCTAATTTGTTCTTAAGTGATACCTATACGAATCTAAGAATAAATTTATTATGCAGCAACTATAAGGTTCGTGATTAGTTGTCAGATTTTTATTATTACAGCAAAAATTAGAAATGTCGAATATGAACCAACGTTAAACTGAGAAAAAACTGAAGCGATTGTACAGCGTCTTAATTTCTATTATATTAGGGGTTTTTGAATCAAGCTGGATGTTGACATAAAGATGAGTGTAATTTTTAAATCTTTTAATTTAGCATTAAATGGCTTTATCTACTTAGAACACAAGCAAAGTTAACATAATAAATATATGAAACAATCGCTGATATAGAAGAAATGACGTGAGACAAAATATATAATAGCTATTGATTTAAAATGATATGTGCTATATGACAAATTATGGTCTGGTGCTTAAAATTATCAATTTTATAAGATTTATTATTAATCCTAATTTTAAGAGATTTATATGATCTGGATAAGACGACGACAGCAGTATCATATAATGCAAATTAATGTTTACCAAGATGAACCAAGATGAAATGTTAGTTAAAGGAAGAAAATTTTAAAAGGACAAAATTCTAAAGTTCAAAAAATGATGAACTAGTTATATTAAATGGATGTATATGTAATTTGATAAGTTTAAATCCATATAAATGTCAGACAATTTAAAGTCTGAAAATTATCATGTGATGAATCAAAATATAATGAATCAAAATTTATCTATAAG
>LQAG01000191.1_pt1 | contig 24566 bp, 35 predicted proteins | sample 1535801 | NCBI WGS metagenome assembly LQAG01 (sample SAMN04331584, study PRJNA305678) | bioreactor metagenome | isolation source: bioreactor_3 inoculated with Wadden Sea sediment 1st replicate of a... | place: Germany:Bremen | reverse complement strand
CCTCGCCAGCAAAATCTGTACTAGCGGAAAACCGCGAAAACAACCACCCCAGCCAGAATGGACACCCCCCCAGTACAAACAGTATCTGCCGCCACGACACCCACAGTAGCAGCAGTTCACAGATCACCGGGGGTCAGCAAAAAAACTCAAGTTCGGTGCCACCTCATGAATGCCTAAGGCCTTGCCCCAGTTTTTCCGGTCAATGATGGCCGTAAGCATGGCAATGCCCGAGGACAGGTAGAGCCCGGAGCACGCGCCTGCCAGAAAAATCCCTAAGCGCATGGCAGACAGGCTGTGGCTGAACCCGGTGAAAATAAAAATGACTCCCGTGCCCACTGCAGACAGGACAATGGTGTTCAGATGCCGAATTCGGGCGGATACGAACCCGGAAAAAAAAAGGGCAATGCAGTATCCGGAAGCGGAAAAAAGAAAAAATGACCCGGCCTGATCCCGGGTCAGGCCCATGTCCGTCAGAATGGTGGGCATCAAGGGGGATATGCTGATCCGGATGGTAAAATTCATGAAAAAATGGTGGTGAGAAAAACAGCGGCAGATATGCGGAATAGGCGCCATGGGCAGTCGGTTGAGTGGTCATTCAATAAAATTATCACGCCTTTTTTCCATTGGTCAACCCCTTAAGTATTACACGTCATAAAATCCTTTCACACACCTGAAAACCTGATGGTTTTGCACTGGCACAAGCCGGAAAAAAACGAGAGAATTTTTACAAACAAACACCCGTTTGCCACGCCCGGTCATCCGTTTTCCCTGGACCCGGTGTTGATTCCCGCTGTCTGATCCCAAAAAAATATCACACCATCGCACCTATGTAAAAAAAGGTAGGCCCGGCAGTTCATCAACCACCAGATTCCTGTAGACAGCAGTCTACCCCACTGCGTTATCCCTTGGCATCGGAGTCCCCTCTCGTATGCCTCCGGGCGTATAAAAAGCCAGCCACCCATGGAGGCCTTTCGATTTTTTTTTTATGGCTCTTAACAATTTTCAGCATTTATAGTATCATTGTCTTCCATATCAAATCGTTGTGGAAAATAAAGCGAATATACTATGAAAATGCCTAAAATGTCCTTGCTTGACTGGCAAAAAAAATATGGAACAGAAACGGCATGTGCAAAGACACTTTTTCGTGTCAGATGGCCAGAAGGTTTTCATTGTCCGCGTTGCGGATGTAAAAATCCAGCTATATAACCACAAGAAAAATGCATCAATGTTCGAAATGTAAATACCACTCTCTTTGACCACAGGTACTTTGTTCCACTCGACGAATCTGCCGTTGGCAAAGTGGTTCCGGGCTATTTATTTGATTGCTGCTGATAAGGGTGGTATTTCCGCCTTGCGTTTGACTAAGCAAATCGGAGTATCCTGGCCAACTGCCCGCAATATGCTCAGAAAAATCCAAACCGCAATGGAACACCGGGATAGTATTTATCGATTGGAACATATTATTGAAATGGACGGTGCCATTGAGGGTGGCAAGCGTCCAGGGAAAAGGGGTCGAAGTATCCAAGGGAAAAAGCCCATAATGGTAGCCTTTGAAAGGCGATGGAATAGCGCAGGGTTCATGGCAGCTCAAGTTGTCGATACGATTAACAAGCAAACAGTACGGGACTTTAGTAAACATCGTTTTAAACCGGACCAGACAGTCAGAACGGACGCGTTTCCTGCTGGTTGCCGATGGTTTATATAATGATTGACAATTTGAAGAAATTTTTGAATGGGACTTTTCAATGCTTGTTTGACTCATTCGCCAGTCAATTAACTGAAAATTATTCAGAACTATATTATAAATTAAGTTTTTTGATATCAAAGAGAGGAAAATCTAATGCCACAATCGTTAAAAAACATCTGTTTGGTCTTGATGATAATGCTTTATCTAACTGGATGCCAGTCCACCGGGGATGTCGCTGTTAAAATTCCAGGGAATCAATCATCACACCCATCGTCAAAGCACAAAAAAAATGGTCCTCCGCCCCATGCACCAGCCCACGGTTACCGTCACAAACACCATGACGGACATCAACTTGAATATGATTCAAAATCGGGCATATATTGTCATCAACGTTCGTGATACATACTTTGCGAATAATTTGTATCTACGTATGTCGACTGACGGTAGATGGATGGCATCTACAACCCTTAAGGTAGATGGAGGGTGGCACTCACCAGTGAAATACCGCCTAAAATGCGTCATTCTAAACACAAAAGGCAAACATAAAGGCAAACATAAAAAGTATTTCAATGACTGACACAGCCGGTTAAAGATCTGCTGACGACCTTTAAGCCGGATAATCCCGGTCCAGATAATCCGGTTCTTCCTGGCCGTGGCTGCGCCAAGATGGTTCAGAACTCAAAGACATTCAAACGAACAGCGGACGATCTTTTTAACCAAGGGGTGGATGATCCCCGGCAGCGTGTGACATTCCACATTTTCCGCCGCACCTTTGCCAGCTGGCCGGTCATGGAGGATGTTGATCCTTACCGGGTAAAGGAAATGCCGGGACACAAAGATCTGACCATGACACAACAGCATAGCTATCTGGCGCCGGATAGCCTGCGGGGAGCCGTGAACATCCTGGAAGAGGCCTTGAAATCAAAAAAGAGAGGACAAAGACGTCGAGGTGATTTCAATCGGGCAGGAAGTCTAATTTTTTTGGATCGATATTATAGGAAAGACTTTTTTCTTTCGACAGCAGTTCCGAAATTTTTAAATCCGCCATGATCGAACCCATCAAACCGTCACACCAGTGCACATGATAAAAGGCGACAAAAGCGGATTGATCGTGAACTACACAGAGAACATCAAGAATTAACAAAGCAACTCATTGCCCTGTCGAAAAAGAATTTTTTGCCAGGCCGATGCTCAGAAAGCTGCTGAAGTTATAAAAGGTCAATCATCAGTTCTGCACACCGATCACCCAGGTGATTAAAATTCCCAATCATAAAACGTGGCAGGCCTAAAAAAGATGGCACTCGATCCTTGGACAGAATGATGTACGGCATCAGCGCAGAATTGAAGGAAACAGATGGTGCATCAAATCTCAGAGAAGAATCCGGGGTGCTTTGTGCTTATAAGCAATGTCCCCAGTGAAGGTCTCAACCAGCATAGTTCCTATGATGTCCTTCGTGCATATAAAGATCAGTATGGAATAGAGCAGAATTTTGGATTTTTGATTCACCGTTCCTGGGGATAGATGGTATTAGTCTTTCGAAAAAATTTCCATAAAATTGCATATAAGGGTATGGAATGTGAGTAACATCCCATCATTCGGGCCACCAACCTGAATTCGGAGATGTCTTTTAATCGTCTTTTCATACGTCTTTTTTCCTTACCGGATCAAGCTGCGGATGCCCACCCACTTAAGCGAGGGATCTGAAAATTGGGATCAACCGCACTAAAAACGCTTTCATGTTAATTAAAAAATATGCGAGTGACGGTAAAAGTATCATCGCACCTGCCATATTCCACAAAAACATAAAGGTCAGGAGGAGACCCATGTCGGCCTGGAATTTAATCGGTGAGAATACCCAGGTTGACACCCCTGTGGCCATGATTATTCCTGTAATCATAACCGCCCGGCCCGTGGATTTCAGAGTATGGTAATATGCTTCTTCAAGTGTATCACCGCTGTCGATCCGAAAGCGGAGTTTATTGAATATATAGATGCCGTAATCCACGCCAATGCCGACGCCTAGGGCAATCACCGGCAGTGTCGAAACTTTTACACCGATGCCCAGGGTTGCCATCATAGCCTCGCTTAAAATCGACGTGATATAAAGGGGAACAACAATGCAGACAGCAGCGCCCAGGCTTTTGTAGGTGATCATGCATATGAGAAATACCACGGAATAAACAAGGATCATCATCGTGGTTTGGGCTTTTGATATTTCAATATTGGTTGCCGCCTCAATACCTGAATTTCCCGCCGCATGAGAAACTGCATCTGATCCGTATTATTTAAATCCGCAAAGGTATTCACCACGCTGACCACACGCTCCAGTGTGTCTGCTTTATGATCATTGAGATAAACGATAATGGGTGACAGTGTGCCGTTTTTACTTGCCAAAACATGGGCACCCTGAGGACCATATTATCCAATGCGGATTTGCTGCGGGGAATTGCCATCCATTTCATGTTTCCTTCACTGAATGCCGCGTTCAGCAGTTTCAGATAATCCGTATAGGTCACAACGCCCTGAACCCCTTTTGTCTGTTCAAGTTTCCATTTCAGCCGGTCTGTTGCGGCAACTGCGTTATAATTGCTGTTTCCCGAGGCCGGGGTTTTGAGCATTACCACAAACACATCACTGCTCATGGAATAGTTCTCATTCATAAACGCATTATCAAGGTTATAACGGGAATCCGGTCTGAGTTCCGACGCACCCGGATCTAGGTCACCGATCTTAAGATCCTGTTTGAGGTAAATGCTTGTGCCTAAGGTGATCATGGCAGCGGTGACGGCAATCAGGGCCATTTTGGGACGGGTGAAACCGGCCAGTGTCCTCCAGACTGGGTGTGCTGCAGTTTCTTCAGCCATTTTGAGCTGCCGGATGTTCCCCATGCCGATGCCTGCGTATGACATAAGAACCGGAAAGAGTAACAAGGTCATCAGGGCCACCACCGCGACGCCTATACTGGCTCCCAGGGCAACGTCCTGAATCACCCCGATACGGATGACAAAAAGTGTGGCAAAACCGATGCCATCGGTAAACAGGGCGGCAAGACCGGGTAGAAGGATCATCCTGTAGGCTCTTCTGGCAGCCGTCAGTTTATCCGCACCCCCCATCACTTCATGGGCCATGGCATTGTACATTTGGGTGCTGTGGCTGATCACCAGGGCAAAGATTAAAAAGGGCACCAGCATGGAGTACGGATTGAGTCCGTACCCAAGCAGGTGCCATACACCCAATTGCCATATCACGGCAACAAGGGATAATGCACTGCGTATCAATGTTCCCTTCCAGCAGCGCGAATTATAATATAAAAGGAGAACCAGGGTAAAAAAAGCGATAAAAAAGAATAAGCGCACCCGCATTAATCCGTCTATGAGGTCGCCAACGATTTTGCAAATCCGGTGATATGAATTTTAATGGCATCATCTTCATATTTCTGCCGGACAAGGGCTTCAAGATCCCGTGACAACTTTTGGTAGTCTAGAGGGCGGCCCGTATCAGGGTCATGGTCCAGGAGTGGGACCAGAATACTGCTGGATTTGAAATTATTGGCCACCAGGGTGCCGATCTCACCCGATTTCATCAAATTGGCCTTCACTTGGTCAAGGCTTTCCCCGGACCCGTCAAAACTGTCCGGGATGACAGGTCCCCCGGCCAGACCTTCCAATGTGACCTCTGTCCATCTGGTGAGCGGGGTCCATAATGATTTTAGCGCACCACGGTCTACTCCAGATATATAAAAAATTTCATCGTTAATGCGTTTCAGTGTTTTCAGGTAGGCCTTTGAAAAAATATCTCCTTGGGTGGTTTCCACCGCAATACGCACCACGTTTCCCATGCCTCGCAAATCATCCTTATGCGCAATATAGTTCTCGATATAGGGTGATATGTGGGAATCATATCCAGAAAACTGGCTTCAGGACGAAGCTGCATTGCATTCAGCCCAAGATAAAAGGTGATACACAAGAAGAGCAGAACCACCGTAAAACGATTTTTAAAAAGCATCTTTCCATAAATGCCGCAATTGGGGTCGCAATGAGGTTGAATGGTTTTGGTGTGTCATATTTTCAAACCCTTTATCTGGTGTTTGATACGGTGGTTCGTGCCAATCCCTTTAGTCCCGCCAACAGGACGCCGTGCGATTCAGCGTGCGATATGGCCATGCATCCGGGAAATTTAAAGGAAAGAGAAGAAAAGGGTTCTGTCCCATACTTGCTGTAGAATAAATGGCCGTTGACACCGGAGATGACCACGGTACCGTCCGGCAACACTGTCCCCCGGATAACGATGTCTGGCTGTCCAGTTTTACCGGCTCCCAGGTTGTCCCCATATCCGTTGAACAGAAGGCTTTGCCCTGCATCCCGAACGCCATGACAAAGTTGCCTGATGGATGGCCCACAATTCCAAAAAAAGATCCCTGATATGGAGATATCTGACGTCTCCATGTGTTTCCATCGTCTCTGGAGCGAAAAATCATGCCTCCTTCCCCAATAATGAACAGAGATTGCCCGGCCCTGGCGATTCCGTAGTAATGAAAACCGTCGGGATTGTCCATCTGTTCGTGAATGGGACACCATGTAGCGCCCCCGTCCAGGGTTTTGAGGATCAGCCCAAAAGCGCCTATGACCAGTCCTTCTTTTTCATTTTTAAACCAGACATCCATGAAAGGCCTTGTGGGACCTTCTTTTTGCGCTCTTCTTGCATCGGATAATAAAAATTGAAGATCATCTATGTGATAACTCCGTTGTTGCTCTTTTTGGTCCGGCAAGCTGCCTGAGGTGCTCCACCACCAATGTATTGACCTGATTTCCATCCAATTGCACGGTCCAGGACCTGCCGCCGTCATGGGTGTGAAGCACAATCCCGTCATGGCCGGTGGCCCAGCCCTGGCATGGGGTCGGAAAATATACGGCTGTCAGGGTGACGCTGACCGGAACGAGGGCCTGCTCCCAAGTCAATCCGTTGTCTTCGGAATAGAGGATATGGCCTCTCTCCCCCACTGCGATAAGCCTTTCGCCGGTATTCGCCGTATCAAACAGCATTGATTTTAACAACCGATTGACGTTAGTTTTTCAGCCGGAGTCATCAGCGGATCATTGGTGGTCTGGCCCGGGGCCATTCCGGCAGCACACAGGAGAATGATAATTGCCCACAGACAAATCACAGAGACCGGCGCCGCAGGCTGGCTTACTATTCTGCAACATCTAAGAAGTCGGGTATTCATGGCTGATTATCTCCTCTAACGCCGGCCAAGCTTTCTTAAGTATTCAGGTGTGAACAGTTTTTCGTCAATCCCGGTATCGGGATAGACGATCATATAGTCTTCATCCCAGTTTAAGAGCGCCGCTGCCGCATACTCGTTTTTTGAAAATCATAATCAAAGACGGTAACGATAATGTTTCCAGGCAGATTATAATGATTCCAACTCATTGCCACGGATGTGCGCCACAAGTTGCCCCGGCCGTCATACTGGTCCTTCATCAGGATATTCCAGCTGTCTTCATCAATGAAAAATATCCGTTTGCCATAAATATGGCGGTGCCCTTCTTTCAGGGTCGCAGCCAAGACCCATACACGGTGAAGCTCCCACCGGACAACATCAGGATTAGCATGCCCCTTCATAATGATATCTTCGGGGGATGCATTGTGGAGCGTGTAGCAATTATAGGGGATGTATGTCTCCTTTTTCCCCAGGATTTCCCAGTTAAAGCGGTCAATGTTGCCGTTAAACATAAACCCGTCGTCATAGACCACCATTCCGCTGTAACTGGGATTGGGCGTATCATATCCCGCACTGGGGGCCCGGCGGACCCGGCGCTGGCCGGGAAGGTAACTCCAGGCCTTTCGATCGTAGAGGGATTGATTTAAAGGATCTCTGGCTAGAAGAAGTTCTCCTTTCCTGCGGGCCGGCCGGGTGAAGTCATTGAGCATATACCAAATCTCTCCTTTAAATGTATCAATGCTTCCGTCTTTGAAATAATAAGGATATTGTTCATAATCTTTACCACCACCACCGGCGATAAACTGGCCTGATGCATCGACAATGCCTGAAAAATAGGGTCCCGTCCTGGCAGCACCTCCATAGCGCAAAATATGGTTGAAAATTACCTCCTCTCCATTTTGGGGAATGGGAAACGGTATTCCTCCGTATGCACCTGTGACACCCAGCTTGTCTTCAGTCAGGGATGCACGGACGGCGTTCTCAAAGGTGTTGGCGTAAACCCATTCCGGCACAGCCTGGGAACGGCGTGTCTGGTAAACATCAAGCCGATAGGTATCCGGATACGTTCAGCATGGCAATGGTCCCCGGATTCAGCTTATCTTTATAGGTTTCCACATTTTTCCATGTAATGGTGTAGATCACCTCATCGTTTTTAAAAGGGTCCGGATATCGGTCACCGGGATTGATGGTGATGCCTTGGGGCGGGCCCGTGAGTCCCCCTTCCCAAGGGGGAATGGTTCCTTCAGGGTTACCGGCGCGCTGAGCTCCTAAGGGTGTCAGATCCGATTTAAGGCGAAGGGCTTCTTTCTCGGATACACCGGCATGGGCTGACATACAGGCAAGTATCACTAATGTACAAAAGAATGTGTTAATGGTCATATTTTCGATTTTTCATTCAGACCCCTTTAACTTTTTTGTTGATACGCGTTTGGTTAAAATGTGTATTTAAAATTCAATCCGATAAAATCTCTATCTGTCTTACGATTGTCCGAAGAAGACCCGATAAAGGCCGTGTAATTAACCCGAACTGATATTTCTGGACAAATGTAAAATCCAGGCCCAGGGATATGCTGTCCGCGTTCTCTGTAAATGTTCCGGTGACCGAGGAAATGCCTTGCGGGTTAAACTTAAGGATAAAGGGGACTTTCAAGTCAAGCCCGGGCAAAACGGTAAAATAATCCAGTGTGACTTTGACGATGCCCCCCACGCGGTCTTATCGTAGTAGAGCTCTGAATCATTCAGGCCGAAAACACGATTCCAGCCCAGTTCGCCCACAATGGTAAGATTGTCCCATAGAGACTTGGGCCCCGGGCCCAGAATATGGACTATAGAGGCCTGGGCCTGGAGGACATCCGCATCCCTATAGCTAAAACCCAGCAGGTTTGACGGATTATCCACCGCCACCGGATAACCCGTGCGAAAACTCAGCTCCCCGCCGATGTTTGTTTCACCGACCACCGTACCAAAGCTGAAACCGTACAGGTTCACATTCTCGGCATAGCTTAGATGATAGGAGGAATTGTCTATCATATTGGCCTGTGCACCCATGCCGACAGGCAACGGCTGGGTGGTCCAGTCCACGTCGCAGATCCACCTGTAGGCTGCCAGATGAGCATGGGACTTTTTCATGATAATTGATAAAATAGAAACCAAATTCCGTGTCATTAAGCCGTGAGGCAAGATACCGCAATGCAATGCCCCATTGCCCTGAATCATCCGCCGGATCATCTGCCGCTCTGTCAATACTCGGGGCCATTCCCGGGGCTAAAATCACAGGGAGAATTCTGTTGCCGGCTTCATCTAAAAAATCACTGGTGGAAAAATAGGCGCCGGCTTCATCCAATACGGTTTTTTCCCATTGCCATTGATAGAATCCGGCCAGGGTAAACCCGGGCCACAGATCCAGCTGGGAGTAAATCTGGCCCGACGGCAGAAACAACTCTTTAAGCTCCATGCCCGGTGTGTTCGCCTGGGTGGCATCCACATGGTTTTGGGCGGATGAAATGCCATTGGTAATAAAGACACTTTCTCCCCAACTGACCACCTGCTTACCGGCCCTGAGGACCAGATCCCGTTCCCCCAGGTCAAAGGTCCCGTATGCATAGGCGTCCAGAATTTCAGCCGTATCCCTATGGGTGCCCCTGGTCCGGTCTGTAAATTCATCAGTACGGGTAAGGGGCCGCCATATAAGGGGCCATTGTTATTGGTTGCCGGGGAATCATTTGCATTCTTGCCATCGTAGGCAAAATCATAAAAAGCCCTGGGCCGTAAAAAAAATCCGATATTGTCCCGGTTGATGTCAATGTCCATCAGGGCTGAAAACCGGTTGTTGATGAAATCTCCTCTATCAAAACTCCGGTTGCCGTCATCTGCGTTTACGTCGGCCAGAAGATCAATATCCTGATCCTCAACCCGTATGGCAGCGCTGTATTTCAGGGTGACATCCATATCCATGGTGACCCCCTTGCCCAGATCCGCCTCCAGGGCCTGGGAACAGTCATAAAAACAAAATAACGTGAGCAGCGTTATTAGAATCATGGCTGACCTTATTGGCCACCGGTTGTTTTGCCGCAGTCTGAGTTCCCTAATATTTTCCATAGATAATTCTCCCAATACGATAGTTGCGATTTTTTTTAACAATAGCGCACATCCTCGGCTTGACCCGGAAGAGTATTTCAAGGCAAAAAAACTAAAGGATTCAACTTCAGACGAGAGAATCCGGGATTGAAGCACAGTCATCAGGTGTACATTTTTTCAATGAGCCTGTCGTTATTTTTGATGACTTTGAAGCGTTTTAATTTCAGCAACGCCGTGAGTTCTCCTTTTTTCTCGGTCAACGGTTCAGGAAGAATGGAAAACTTTTTTATCTGCTCCACCCTTGAGAATTTTTCGTTAACCTGCGCAACATGGCGATCTATTTCATGACTAACGGGCTCAAGTCCCAAAAGATCCGCATAGGTCTCGACATGCTCTCCCCGGTTCCCGGCCCAGGCTTTCCCCCCCTCCAGGCTGAGGGTCAGCAGGGCGGTGAGAAATTTTTTCCCTTCCCCCACGACAACAGCATGTTCGATCAGGGGCGAATTCATCAGTGCGCCCTCTATTTTGGCCGGGGTGATATTTTTAGCCCCAGAGGTGATGATTATGTCCTTTTTTCTGCCGGTGATAAACAGATAGCCGTCCGTGTCAATTGTCCCGATATCTCCGGTGTAAAGCCATCCGTCCTTAAAGGCGGTTTGGTTGAGTTCAGGTTCATCATGGTAACCCGGGGAAACCATGTCGCTTTTCAGCACAATCTCACCATCATCGGCGATTTCAATTTCTGAAAAAGGGAAAGCTTTGCCCACTGAGCCGAACCGGAGATAATCCCTGGTCTCAGCCGACCCCATGCCTAAGGATTCGGTCTGGCCATATACCTGGCAAATCCAGATCCCCAATGGAGAAGAAAAAATCAATGACCTTCTTGGAAGACACCGCACCACCGGTCATGATGTGTTTTGCCTCGTTAAAACAGCCCAGTACATCCAGCACCTTTGCGATCACCATATCATGGGCCGCGTCGTAATTTTTTTTCAGTTCCGGCGGTATGGGTGTCTTTTCATAAAGATGCATATTGTAGGCTTTGCCGGTATTGATAGCCCGGTCAAATATTTCCTGCTGGATTTTGGGCATCTGCCCCTGTACGCCATGATGCCCTCATACATTTTTTCCCAGGTTCTGGGCAGTGCCACCACCATAGTCGGCTGTATCTGCCTTAATTCTTCCATGGCATTGTTCAAATCGCCAAAATAGATGCAAGCCCCTGTCAAAAGGGGGCGGTCATTGATATGTTCCGTTCAAAAACATGGGCCAGGGTTAAAAAGCAGATGTGCTTAATCTGGGTGACGGTCTTATCTTCTGCCAGAAACTTTTGCCATTGGAAGACACTTTGAGCCGCTGCGAAATAGTTTTTCTGGCTCAGTATCACCGCCTTTGGATTCCCTGTTGTGCCGGAGGTATAGATATAGGTGGCGGCCATATTTTCGGTAACACAAAACCGCCGCCGGTTTAATTCCTTTCCCGATGTTTTGTCACTTAAGGCCAGGAAGGAAGCCTGATCCGTCAACAGGGCATTGTCAGGCGGAGCGTCCCGTTCAGCAGAATCACCTGCTCAAGATGCGGCATCTTTTTAAGAATCGGCTCAATCCGGCGGTAATAGCTGATGTCGTTAACAAACAAAAGCCTTGCCCCGGAATGGTTAATAATATAGGAGATCTGTTCAGCACTGCTGGTAATATATATGGGGGCAATCACAGCTCCAATGGTCATCGTCGACATATCCGCCACAAACCATTTGGGAGAACTCGGTCCGATGAGCGACACCTTATCTCCTTGTTTTATGCCATAACTGATCAAGGCTTTTGATAAGCGGTTAATCTTTTGCCCATAGGCGTTCCAGGTAATTTCTTCCCAGGCCCCGCTCTTTTCGCGAAATTTTAAATAGACCCGTTCGGGTGTATCTTGAATCCGCTTGTCTAAAAGTGAAACCAGTGTTTTCTCATAGAATCTCCCTTTTTTGAAATTTCCCAGACATTCACTATGCAACCGGCAAGTTTATTAGTATACATTATCATTATGAAACTAAAAAAAATAAAACTGGTAGTGATTGCTATTAATCTTCTACAGACCACTATTTTATCGATTTGTCAAGTCTTTTTTTTGGGAGCCTTTCATGAAAAACTCTCCTCCGACATTAACTCCTTGGCTAAATGCAAATTTTATTGGCAGAAATACGTTTGACAAAAAAAATAGTGCATGCTACTTCTACTTTAAGTAACTGATATTAATTTTGCAAAAGAGGCCGAACATTTTGAATATAGTCGATAAATCAAGAGAAAAACTGCTGTTATATGAAAACAGGCACCAGACCATACTGGATAATTCCATCCGGATTTTTAACAGCAGGGGCTATAAAGCAGCAACAACCGCCATGATCGCAAGAGAATCCAAGATTTCGGAACCGACTTTATATAAGCATTTCAAAAATAAAAAAGAATTGTTTCTCGCCTGTTTCAAATCCATTATGGGGCAACTCAACGGTGGAAATAAGGCGATTTTACAAAAACATGAGACCGATGAAATCGCCTGCATCGAAGCCATTTGTAAAGCATATTTCGATTTTGTCGACCACAATCCGGACAAGTCCATGTTCCTGGTCCATATGCTCAGCTATAAGGATGATGCGGATTTTAACATCGCCTTTGAGACCGCCATGGGAAGACTGATCGTTAGCATTGAGAAGGTGGTTCATTCAGCGATAAGGAGAGGGACAATTGATAGGAACCTGAACCCTCAATTTTTTTCATCCTTTTTCTGTTATCAATACTTTTGTGTGGTCGGCATGAAAGAGGCTTTGGAAGATAAAAATTTTAAATATGAGCACTATTTTGACATCATAAAAAAATCCTGGTGCGTAATACTTAAATCAATAAAACTACCAACGCGGGCGTGACTGACGGATCGCCAGCCACAACGAGAAAAAAAGTATTGACATGTTTCATTTTTTAGTAGTAACTGCTAACAGCAAGATTGCATAAACTATTTCATATCAATTGGCACTATTTTGAATGGCATAACAAGGTTAAAACGATAGATTAGAAACAAACTAGCAGCCGAGCTGTTCTTTTTTTTGTTTCAGAAATTAGCAAATACTATTTATTAGATATTATTTAATAAATAAAATAAATATCGAAAACTTTTGTACTATCAATTCCGGTGATCGGACCGAAAAAAGGAGGGATACCAGCACCATGATCGATAAAAATCTTAAAGGGAAAAAGATACTTGAGTTCCTAATGCCTGTTGAAAGGGGAAAAATAAGAGAATTTGCTTCAGCTGTCATGGATAAGAGCGAAATCTATTCCGACCCGGATTATGCGTTGTCCAAAGGGTTTCCAAATGTTCCCATGCCGCCGACCTTTCCTGTTACCAACGGGTTTCATATTGAATCGGATAACTATGTGATGGAGATGACCCAAAAGCTGGGGATGAATGTCGCCACCAGTGTCCACGGTGAGGCGGAATTCATTTATGAGCGTACGGTTTGTGCCGGCGAAACCCTGCGCGGAGAAATTCATGTGGGCGATATCTATGAAAAGCAGAGTGGCGATGGGAAAACCATGACATTCGTCGAAATGAAAAATCTATTCTTCGACAATGCCAATGAACTGGTGATAACGGTTAACAATCTTTTCATCGAAAGATAATTCATAGCGAGGTGTGGCATGGCCGAATATGCATTAAAGAGATTTGAGAATGTCAGGGAGAACGAAGCACTGCCATCCTTTGACCTTAAAGTGACCCGGACACATATCATTAAATATGTCGGTGCCGGAGGCGATTTTCAACCCATTCATCACGATGAAGCGTTTGCCGTGTCCAGCGGCCTGCCATCCATTTTGCCAATGGGCTGATGCACGGCGGCATGTTGGCAAAAGTGGTGACGGACTGGGCTGGTTACGGGGTGTTAAAGCAATATAAAATAAGGTTCACGGGAATTGTATGGCCCGGAGACACTCTTTTTTTTTTCCGGAAATGTTTCACACAAAAAACAGGAAAACAATCAAAATCTGGTGACGTGCATGTTAAACGTGGTCAACCAGAACGGAGAAGGTGTCATAGCCGGAGAAGCCTTGGTGAACTTTCCCTCATGAGCCTATTGGGTATGAACCAGGAAATATGAACACAGGAGATAAACGATGGATTTTCCCTAAGCAAAGAACAAGAGATGTTCCGCAAATCCGTAGAGGAATTTGCCAGAAAGGAGCTACGTCCAGGGGTGGATGAGCGCGCATTGACGTCAGGGTTTTCCCCTGAAATATGGGACAAACTGGGACAATTCGGCCTGACCGGTTTGTGTATCCCTGAAGACTTCGGCGGAGACGGAGAAGGGGCACTCACCACTGTGACAGCGTTGATTGCCCTTGCCAGGGCCAGTGGAGACGCCGGCCTCCTTGTGGCATTGGCAAGTCATCTTTTACTTACGGCCATGCCCATTGCCGAGTTGGGAACCCAAGCGCAAAAGAGCAGTATCTGCCTGAAATGGCCTCAGGTGAACGGATCGGCGCTTTTGCCCTGACCGAGCCCGATGCCGGTTCAGATGCCACAAGTATGAAGACCACAGCCGAAAAAAGGATGGCTATTATGTGCTGAACGGATCAAAAACCTTTATTTCCAATGCCCCCATCGCAGATGTGTTTGTGGTGTTTGCCTCAACCGACCCTGGTGCAAAAGGGCGGGGACTGTCCATGTTTATTGTGGGGAAAGACACACCTGGCCTCACAACAGGCATCCCTCTTAAAAAATACGGCAACCATGATGCACCCACGGGTGAGCTGTTTTTTGATGACTGCAGGGTACCTGAGGCCAATCTCCTGGGCAAAGAAAATCAGGGATTTTCCCAAATGCTGTTTTCCCTGGGATGGGAACGAATCGCATTCGCCCCTTTGTAGGCCTGATGGAGAATGACCTGAAGCAAAGCATTCAATATGCCAAAACCAGAGAGCAGTTCAGCCGGCCCGTAGGCCAGTTTCAGCTGGTGCAGGCCATGCTGGCGGAAATGAAAATGGACATCGAAGCCTCCCGCCACCTGGTTCACCACCTGGCCTGGAAAAAAGATGAGGGAAAGGATATCAGCATAGATGCCGCCATTGCAAAGACCTTTATCACCGAAGCCGCATTCCGGGTCGCGGATAAGGCAATTCAGATCCACGGGGGCAACGGATGCATGGCCGAGTATTCCGTGGGAAGAAGCCTTTGGAATGCAAAAATGGGGATGATCGGCGGTGGCACCTCCCAGATGCAGAGAAGCATCATCGGGCGTATGATCCTGGGATTTTAACAGTTAAACTTATAAGGAGTTCATCATGACGCAAGACAGTATTCGGGGCAAAGCCGCCATTGTGGGAATCGGAGAAGTGCCTACAGGCCTGTTTCCGGACCGGACCTTTATCAGTGCCGCGGTGGATGTATGCGATATGGCCATCAAAGATGCCGGTATATCCAAGGATGAAATAGATACGGTTATTCCCATAGGGGTTGTCAGCAATTCCCTGGACAATGCCAATATGATCTGCTCATGGATGATTGAAGAGCTGGGCATGACGAAACGGCAAAGCCAATTTCCAGGTGATGTCCGGCGGGTCCAGTTCCGCCAATTCTCTGAAAGTGGCCAGCGCACTGGTGTGTACAGGGCTTTCCAAGGCGGTTATGGTGGTTCATTGCGACCGCATGGGCACGGGAATTGATCTTGGCACAGCCTTAACCCAGTTTCCAAAGTATCAGTCAACCAAGAATATGAAACCCCTTACGGGTTTAGCCAGCTTGCCCTGGGCGGCCTGCTCCAGCAGCGCTACATGCATGACACCGGCACCACTGAAGAACAGATCGCGGCCGTTGTGACATCCTTGAGAAAATGGGCGGCACTGAATCCCAATGCCTTTCTTCGAAAGCCAAAAACCGTGGAGGAAATTGTTTCATCCAAAATGATCTCATCTCCGGTGCGAAAAAAGATGATGAATATTCTCTGCGACGGAGCCGCCGCATACATCGTCACCACCGCCCAAAGGGCGAGAAAACTTTGCAAGCAACCCGCATATATACTGGGGATGTCATCCAGAAGCACGAATTTCACTGTCACCCATCAACCTGCGGACTTTACCGAAGCCTGGGGGCCGGCGGTTACCGACGCTTATCAGATGGCCGGAATTGACCCTGGGGATGTTGACGTGGCCGAAATTTATGATGCCTTCCCCTCTTTTGTCCTCATGTCCATGGAGATACTTGGGCTCTGTGAACGAGGCACTGCCGGAAAATTTGTAGAAGAGGGCCATACCTCACCAGGGGGCAGGCTGCCGGTGTCAACCAATGGCGCCATGATGGCCCAGGGGCACACCGGGGCAGGAGGCGGCATTGCCATCCTGGTTGAAGCGGCCCGCCAGATCATGGGAAAGGCGGGAGACCGCCAGGTCGAAAAGGCCGATATCGTTGTTGAACGGCGTCAGGGGGCGTGGGCATGGATTTTCACGTGGGTGTGTTAGGAAGGGAGGTTTAACAATGACTGAGTATACCAAACCGCTGCCGGTAATGACCGAGTTGAGCCGGCGATTCTATGAGGATGCAAAACAACCAACTGCTTACCAGAAATGCCGGGATTGCGGCGAAGTGATTTTTTTCCGAAGCGGACCTGCTCCACTGCATGGGCCGCAACCTGGGTTGGCAGGAATCTTCGGGCAAAGGGAAAATTTTCTCTTTACGGTCACCTATGATGCGGCCCCGCCGGAATTCATGCCCCATGTGCCCTTTGTTCTTGCTGTGGTCACGCTGGAGGAAGGGTTCAATATTTTAACCAATATCGAGGAATGTGACTTTGATGACATCCGCTGTGATATGCCGGTACAAGTTAAATTCGATCCCGTGACCTCTGAGGTCACACTCCCCAAATTCATTCCGATCGACAAAACAATCCGAAAGGTTGGGATCTGAGATACACATCACCATTTTTTTCAGAGGAGGAAGTAGCCATGAATTCAGTCGCGGAAAAAGCAGGGATTACAGTCTGATTTTTGAACCCATCACCATCGGCAATGTGGAGATTAAAAACAGGATCGCCATGGCCCCCATGAACATGAATTACACGGGCCCGAACCACCAAGTCAGCGACCAGCAGATGGCCTACTATGCTGCCCGCGCCAAGGGGGGAACCGGACTTATCATCACGGAAGCGGTGCTGGCAAGTGACCACCCCACGGCACATACCTATAAAAAATATAACAATGCCAGCCTGTGCAATGAATTGTACGTGCCTAGGATGTCTGAGCTAGTGGAACATGTTCACGCATTCGGGGCGAAAATATTTGTCCAGTTGGGCCTGGGGCCGGGCCGCCAAGGCACCAGTGAAGCCGGGGCCATCCAACCGGTATCCGCCTCTCCCATCCCTTATGCCACATATCCTGAAAATCTTGTCAACGGAATGGATCCGTTGGCCCTCGTCCGGGCATGCGGATACCAGGGCGCTATCCCGCAGACGGAGGATGTGGAGGAATTGATCAGCTTTGCCAACAAAATTCCCGGGACTCACATGAATGGGGAGACCCCAAGAGAAATTACCGTGGAAGAAATCCAAATCCTGGTGCACGACCTCGGAGTGTCAGCCAAACTTGCCAAGCGATGTGGGTTTGACGGTGTGGAAATCCATGCGCCTCACGGGTATCTGCTTCATACTTTTTTTTCTAAGAGATCCAACCGGCGGACCGATGAATACGGGGGCACATTTGAAAACCGGATCCGTTTTCTGGTGGAATGCATCCATTCTGCCGGAAATACACGGTCCGGACTTCAATGTGGGCGTGCGCTTAAGTGCATCGGACAATGTCCCGGAAGGATGCACCAACGAGGATTTCAAGCGGATTGCCAAACGCTGTGAAGAAGAAGGGGCCAACTTCATACATCTGTCGGACGGGTCCTATGAAAAAATGAATGACTTCCTTCCCAACCATGAAGGCCAGGTCATCCCAAAGGCTAAAGTGATCAAGGAGAACCTGAACATCCCATTGATCTGCCCGTCGGTCCACAACCCGGCCAATGTGGTGGAGACTCTCAAATCAGGCGCTGCCGATATGGTGTCCCAGGGCAGGCAGCAGATTGCCGACCCCGACTGGGTCGTCAAAGTTCAAGAGGGCAGAGAGAACGAGATCATCAAATGCACCCGTTGCAATACAGGATGTGTCAGCCGATTTATGCTGGCCCTTCCCTGCAGGTGCATCAAAATCCAACGGTGGGATACGAGCAGTATATGGATGAATATGCCCGCCGCCCCATTCTTCCCATTAAAAACGGGTCTGGCAGACCCTGCCGGAAATCGGAAAGGAACCCAGTGTGCCCATGGATATAAGACCTGAAGGCCTCTAACGTCGACGTATGACATATTCGGGTCGGTACTCAGATTCACGGCCCGGCCCTATAAAATTGTAACGGAGATTTTGCTATGAAGATTTATGATACCCACGTCCATCTATTCAGCGAAGACGGCATTCCCGAAGCCTATAAAATGGGAATGGCCAGAACCATGCGGCTGGTATTGAAAAACAAACATAACATCGACATGTCCCTGGAAGATGCCAGGAATAATCTGATTACAGGTATGTATGACCCTGATGGCGAAAAATTTTGTCCCAGATGGACACCGCCGGAATCGATAAAGCGGTTATCTTTGGATCGGATTTCGGCAAAGAGCTGGGTGACCCGGCCATGCATCCCTTTGAGATCAACCGTCATTATGCCCGGATTGCCAAAACAATCCGGACCGTTCCTTGCGCTTTGTGCCCTGGATCCAAGCGCCCCGGAGCGATCGCACATGCTGAACAATGCATTGAAGAATGGGGAATGGGCGGGTTTAAACTCCATCCGGCCGCCGGTTTCTACCCCACCGATGAGATACTGTATCCCCTGTATGAAAAATGTGCCCACTGGAATGTCCCTCTGGTGTTTCATACTGGGGCCCAGCCGGCGGCTCCCGTATACTTGGACCACCAGCGCTCTCTGTTTTTGGCAGAAGCCGCCACCCGGTTTCCGGACACCAAGTTTATCATGGCCCATGTGGCAATGGATTTATGGGAAGAGGCGGTGATGTACGGCAAACTCATTCCCAACCTCTACTTTGACCTTTCCTACCATCAGTTTAATTACCACACCTGGGGAACGGAAAAATTTTACGGCTGGCTCAGGCTTTTGATAGACGAATGCGGTGCTGGCCGGCTGATGTGGGCCACGGATGCCCCGCTCCCCTGCACGGTGATGCCGCCGGAACAATGGGTCAAGGTGTTTACGGAGCCCAGTCTGATATCGTGTTTACGCCTGAAGAAATTGAAGTGATCATGTCCGGAACGGCCTCATCCGTATTCCAGCTGGATTAGCCTCTCAATCCCTTTCTTAAAGGAGGTAATGTTCTCATGACAGTTGAAGGTCCTATAAGAGATATGAATGACATTCTGGAAATTGAGAAAATCCCTGTTTCTCAACGCCTGGAAGTTGAAAGCACCCTGGGCGGCCCTGGAAAAGGGGGCAGCCATTAACCCCCAGGCCCGGCACTGCATTTTCTTCAAACCGGAGAGGATTATAACTCCCCTGTAACCATACCTTACAAAAAATTTTTAGCCAATGTTTACCGAACGGCCAATATGCTCCATGATTTAGACGTCGGCCCAAATGATGTGGTAAGCTATCTGCTCCCCAATCTTCCCCAGACCCACTATACTCTGTGGGGAGCGGAAGCTGCAGGAATTGCTAACCCCATAAATCCAATGCTGGAACCTAAGGCCATCGTAGATATATGCAGCACGGTCAAAACAAAGGTGCTTGTGACACTGGGGACACCACGGGCACCGACATCTGGGAAAAGCCAGAGCAGCCCGCAAGGAGTTGCCGGACTTGGAACATGTGATCTGTGTATCCGGCCGCCCCAGCAGTGAAAAAGCGATCATAGATTTTAATGATGAAATAAAAAAATACAGTGGAGACGGGCTTTCCTTTACCCGAAACATCGCTGCCCAGGACATTGCCTCCATTTACCACACAGGTGGCACCACGGGCAGGCCCAAGCTGGCCAGGCGAACCCACTATAATGAAATTATAATGGCCTGGATTTTAAAAAAAATGGTTGGATTCACATCCAGATCCACCTTGCTTTGCGGTTTACCCCTGTTCCATTGCAACGGCACCATTGTCACCGGTTGGCGCATTGCGGTAGGGGCAAGTGTGGTCCTGCTTTCGCCAGGCGGATACCGGGACCCAACTGTTATTCAACAATTTTTTAAAATTGTTGAAACCTTTGACGCGATTTTTTTTCAGCTGTTCCCACGGTGCTGTCCATGCTTCTGGATACACCGATAAACGGTGCGGATATCTCTTCACTTCAATATGCCCTTTGCGGGGCTGCCCCCTTAAGCACAGAGCTTTTTAAACGGTTCGAATCCCATACCGGTATAAAACTACTTGAAGGATACGGATTAACCGAAGGCGGGGTGGCGTCCGCATTGAATCCCAAAGACGGAAAAGAAAAATCGGCAGTATCGGTATGCGCATGCCTTACCAGGATATAAAGTTGGTTGTCACAGATGAAAATGGGGTTACCTGGGCCCTGCCAAAGCCGGAGAAATCGGTGTCATAGCAGTGAAAGGCCCCAACATTTTCAAGGGGTATGTCGAAGACATTCACAACAAAGGCATCTGGTTTCCTGACGGGTATTTTAATACCGGTGACCTGGGCAGAATGGATGAAGACGGATATTTCTGGCTTACTGGAAGAAAAAAGAACTGATCATCAGAGGGGGTCACAATATCGATCCGGCCACCATTGAAGAAGTTCTATACAACATGGCGGAAATAAAAACCGCTGCCGCTGTAGGATGGCCGGATAAATACGCTGGCGAGGTGCCTGTCGCCTATGTTCAGCTGTCAAATGATGCCGCCATGGATGAAAAGCAGATTCTTGAATATGCCAAAGAGAATATTGGTGAAAGGGCAGCCATACCCAAACGGGTCATTATCATTGATGAAATGCCGCTCACTTCCGTAGGTAAAATATTTAAGCCTGCCCTGCGCCGGGACGCAATAAAACGAGCCATTGAAAAGGAGCTTGAACCCATAAAAGAAGGGTTGGGAGATATTCACGTTATGGTTCGCGATGATAAAAATTTGGTGAACTGGTGACAATAACGGTCTGGCCTTATAATGGGCGCAATTTTCAAAACGGTAAAAAAACAGATCAATAAAGCGCTGGGTCAATATACCGTGTCCATTGAGGTGAGAAACAGTAAATAACTCAACATCAATGTGGCATTAGAAAACGATATGGACATAGTGGCGCACCTTGATTTTAGCCATATTCACCCTGCCCTTTGTGGAGAAGAATTTCTTCAGAGGCATAGCAACCAATGACAACCTGGCTTTTGGTAAAACGGCAGACCTGTTGTCCAGAGAGTGGGATCATAGCAATGGTCGATTGATCAAAGGATTTCGGATGCTCACGGCTTGCCGGTTTGACGGATACAGGTGAAGAAAGCCTCAAAGATTCACTATGAATACAATGGTCATTTGATGGATGGAAAGCGATCTATCGGCAGATGAAAAAGCCGTGGCCGCGCGCAAAGATCATAGCAAGTGCTTTGGTGACGTTAAAAGGCGGATTGTCTGCCAGATTCGTGTTTGTGCGGGACAGGCGCAAAATCGACTGGCGGGCATTGATATCCACGGATCTCAATCTGTCAGATGAGGACACCGTTCGAATTTGCGGTAAACACAGGGATTTCGAGGTGTTTTTCAAAATGGCAAAACAGAACCTGAAGCTGGCAAAAGAGATGCGATGCCGTGATAGCGATGCCTTGGTGGCCCAGACCACTATTGTTTTCCTGCAGTATTTGTTTTTTGGCTTATCAACATCAGATAGAGACAGATGACAGGACGTTTTGAAGAATTGTTCTATGCCTGCTGTGACAAGGCCACCGATATTTCGTTTGTTGAATCACTTTACAGGATTATGATGTTTGCCGGAAATCAATTGAAAAAGCTTGGCAATAATTGGGAATAATTTAAAAAAATGCAATACATGCCTGGTGTATCTTCTGCAGAAAGGGAAATACTACTTTTTCAGGACCTTGCATGCCCCGGGCAATAGCATCAACGCGTTCATTTACGGGTTACAAGGGCCTCTCAATGAATGAATCACTGCGTACCATGAAATAATGGAGGAAATCGATGTCGTTATTTAATAAGAATATTGTCATAGTCACCGGCGGTGCGTCGGGAATCGGCCGAAAGCTCTGCACGGAAATTGCTGCCATGGGAGCCAGGATTGTGGTTGCCGATATCGATCTTGTTGGGCTGAAAAACCGTTGAGGAAATCCGAATAAACCATGGTGAAGGCAAAGCTGTCAGGGTGGATGTAACTCAAAAAACGGACGTGGATCGACTGGTTACCGACACGGTCGCCGAATACGGACGTCTGGATTATATGTTCAACAACGCTGGCGTCTGTACCTTTGCTTTGTCTCAGGATCTGACAACCGAAAATTGGCAGCAGACCTTGGATATTAACCTGTGGGGAGTCATTCACGGCACCATGGCTGCTTATCGGGTTATGCTCAAACAGGGATTTGGCCATATCGTCAACACATCATCCGGCTCCGGAATTCTGCCGTTAATACCACTGCCTTATTCGGCCAGCAAACACGCTGTACTCGGGTTGTCAACGGCCCTACGTATCGAGGCGGCCGATCTTGGAATTAAGGTCAGCGCAATCTGCCCGACTTTTGTAAAGACTGAGATGTTTGATTCAACCCGGATTGTAAATGTTAGTGAAGAGAATAAAAAAAAAATTTTTAAGCCAACTTCCACTCAAACCGATTTCAGTCGATGTCGCCGTCAGAAAAATCATCAAGGGAGTAAGGCGAAACCAAGCCAGAATTTTTGTGGGTAAAGATACTCAGCTGGCATGGTGGGCATTCCGGCTACATCCCTCGCTGGTGAATGGATCAGTAAAAAAAATTGTTACTTTGATTCGAAAATATCATGCCAATAAAGGATAGACGACATGAAATCCCTCAAAATAAAGGTGTTCTCATCACTGGTGCCGCATCGGGAATTGGTAGAGCTGCATGCCTTGCCTTTGCCAAGGAAGGGGCAACCCTTTGATTATCAGCGATATCAACCAACGCGGATTGTCGGAAACAAAACAAAATTGGGCCTATACGGATGCGACGTACTGATGTATCTGGTTGATATTACCGAATTCGACCCGGTGGAAGAAATGATTCGGGATGTGTATAGAAAAACCGATGGAGTAGACATACTCGTCAATGTCGCCGGTACGGCCATCGTCGGCCCGGTGGAAAAACTGGACATGGCGGATTGGAAGCGTGTCATTGATGTCAATCTATATGGTGCACTTCACACTGTTCATGCCGTTTACCCGAAAATGTTGAAAAAAGGTGCCGGACATATTGTGAATGTTGCTTCTCTGGCCGGCCTATTGGCGCTTCACCCTTACAATGGCCCCTATTGCGCATCCAAGTTCGGCCTTGTCGGGTTTTCCGAAAATCTTATGTACGAAGCGGTCACCAAAAACATAGGAGTCTCCTGCATATGCCCGGGTGGAGTGAAAACTCCAATATATCAAACGGCCCGACTTAAAGGCTTTAAAAAGGAATTTATAGAAGAAATGACGCGACATATGTTGGCCCGCGCTCAAGAACCGGAGGACACAGCCCAGGCAATTATCAAGGCCGTAAAGCGAAATGAATTCCTGGTGGTGACAACTCTCACTGCAAAACTCGTTTTCTTTTTCAGACGACACCTGAGCCCGTTCTGGTACGCAACAATGAAAGCATTCTCCCGCCGTTTCATAAAGTTTTCCGATAAATACAGGACATAATACTGACGGATTAACTGAATAACTCAATTTTCGGTGATTTAAAAAAGCAGCAAATAAAAACATAACAAAACGAATTTATTATTTAAATTTATGAATTTTGCTTTATATGATATACCTTGCTTGCCACTACCGACGTACAAAATCCAATAACCAATTCAGGACAGATTGGCGTACTCAGTGATTACTTTGCAAAATTCAAAATGCATAGTTCTTCAGACTGTTTCGACAAAAGGACAGATACAATCAAATAGATATTGAACAGGTTCAGAACCAGGCGTATGTGGCCTTTCTGATGAGAGTGGACATCTTCTGTCTTAATAAAAATGGTCGTCTTGTAACCGTCTTTTTTGATCTTGATTCTTTTATATTTTTCGTAACTTATTGATTTTATTGGCACGCCCGGAGGGATTCGAACCCCCGACACTTGGATTCGAAGTCCAATGCTCTATCCAGCTGAGCTACGGGCGCGCAAGTCAAATTAAGAGCCTCAAAATACCATAGGACAAGGTTTTCTGCAACATGTATCAACATCAGCACCTATCCCACTTTATCCTGAAAAACAGAAATTGTGCCCAAAATTGTGCCCATCTGATTTTTAAGATACGCTTCCTGCCTGGCTGAAGCCATCTTCAAATCAGAATCATTAACGATGTTGTACCGTAAGCGCTAAAAGAACCGCATCTTTTTATCGACGT
>LQAG01000190.1_pt1 | contig 24584 bp, 34 predicted proteins | sample 1535801 | NCBI WGS metagenome assembly LQAG01 (sample SAMN04331584, study PRJNA305678) | bioreactor metagenome | isolation source: bioreactor_3 inoculated with Wadden Sea sediment 1st replicate of a... | place: Germany:Bremen | reverse complement strand
AAAAGGAGAAAGAAATAAATGCAATACACTAAAGTAACAGATAAAGATATTGAGACACTTGTTAAAATGACTGATGCTCAAAGAGTTTATACAGGTGATGAAATAAACGAAGATTATTCCCATGATGAAATGATTGAATATGGATGTTTTGTACCGGATGTTGTTGTTGAAGTCATAAATACAGCTGAAGTATCCAATATAATGAAATATGCATACCAAAATAATATTCCAGTAACTCCCAGGGGAGCTGGGACAGGCTTGTGCGGTGGAGCTGTTGCTGTTCATGGAGGCATACTGTTATCTTTGGTGTTAATGGATGAGATACTGGAGATTGATGAAGATAATCTTGTCATTACCACGCAACCAGGAGTTCTATTAATGGAACTTGCGAAAGCTGTAATGGAAAAAGATATGCTTTATCCTCCTGATCCGGGTGAAAAAAGCGCAACAATAGGTGGCAATGTAATGACTAATGCCGGTGGAATGAGAGCGGTTAAGTACGGAGTCACAAGAGATTACGTAATGGGTATGGAAGTAGTATTACCCAATGGCGATATAATAGAAGCAGGGGGCAAAGTTTCAAAAAACAGCTCAGGATACAGCATAAAAGATATCATGATTGGCTCAGAAGGTACATTAGGTATTGTAACAAAACTTGTTCTCAGATTGATTCCATTACCCAAAAAAACAATAAGTCTGCTTGTTCCTTTTGATGATTTCAACATATGCATAGATACAGTGCCTAAAATAATAAAAGCAAAAGCCGTACCTACTGCAATTGAATTTATGCAAAGGGAAGTGTTGGAAATGGCTGAAGAATATCTCAACAAAAAATTTCCAGATAAATCAGCAGATGCTTATTTACTGTTGACTTTTGACGGCAATTCAACAGAAGAAATTGAACGAATATATGATAGTGTCGCTCAAATATGCCTGAAAGCGGGAGCAGTTGATGTATTGATTTCCGATACCCAGGAAAGACAGGAAGCCATATGGAGTGCTCGAGGAGCCTTCCTTGAAGCAATTAAGAGTTCGACAAGTGAAATGGATGAATGTGATGTTGTCGTGCCCCGGGATAAAATCGCTGAGTTTATCAAATTCTCAAGGGATTTAGAAAATGAATATGAAATAAGAATAAGGAGTTTTGGTCATGCCGGTGATGGCAATCTGCATTTATACGTCTGCAGAGACAATTTGACAGAAAGCGAATGGAAAGGAAAGCTTGATAAAGTAATGCAGGAAATGTATGACAAGTCAATAGAGCTAAAAGGGCAGGTTTCAGGAGAACATGGTATAGGTCATGCAAAAAGACAATTCTTACTTGAATCAGTAGGTGAAACATATATTAATCTGATGAATTCAATAAAGAAAGCCTTTGATCCAAAGAACATATTAAATCCGGGGAAAGTAGCTGCCATAGCTAGAGAAAGGCAATAGTATGATAAATGTGAAAATACCCTACGGTAAAGGTGATGTGGAATATTCTTTCGAACCAGAGCAAGTCAATGGCATAATAACATCAAGCGCACATGATTATAAAGCACAGTACAGTCAGAAGACTATTGTGAAAAATGCTCTAAAAAATCCTATTGGAAGCCCAAAACTAGGTGATTTAGTAAAAGAATCGAAAACGGTGCTGCTTATAACAAGTGACCATACCCGACCAGTTCCTAGTCATATTACGCTGCCTCTGCTGTTGAAAGAAATAAGAACCCATAACCCTGACATTCACATTAAAATACTTATAGCGACCGGTTTTCACAGACCTACCACAATTAAGGAGATGATAGATAAATTCGGCCAGGATATTGTCAGAAATGAGGAAATAATAAATCATATAAGCACAGATCAGTCTCATATGGTATATAAAGGTGTGCTGCCTTCAGGTGGAGAATTATGGCTTAATGATTTGGTTGATTGGGCTGATACGGTTATTTCCGAAGGTTTTATTGAACCGCATTTTTTTGCAGGATTTTCTGGAGGACGCAAAAGCATATTGCCTGGTATAGCATCAGCTACAACCGTTCTTGCTAATCACTGTTCAAAATTCATTAACAATAATAAAGCCCGCACTGGCAATTTAAATGATAATCCAATACATATAGATATGCTTTATGCTGCGCAAGAAGCAAAACTGAAGTTTATTTTAAATGTAGTGATTGACAGCCATAAAAATATTATAAGTGCTTATGCAGGACATCCTGAAAAAGCGCACACAGAGGGTTGCACCTTCGTTCAGAAGCTAGCTATTGCAGATCAAATCAAATCAGATATTGTTTTGACTTCAAATGGAGGTTATCCTTTGGATCAGAACATATATCAGGCGGTTAAAGGAATGACTGCTGCTGAAAGCTGCGTAAATCAAAACGGAGTAATAATAATGGTCGCAGCCTGTAATGACGGTCACGGTGGCAAAGATTTTTATGAATGGTTTAAGAATGCAGCTTCACCTTTAGAAGTTGCGGAAAAAAATAAAAGAGCATATCTCAGGAAGAAACATTGCCTGACCAGTGGGAAGCTCAGATATTGGCAAGAGTGTTACAAAGAAGCAAAGTAATAATTGTAGCCAATGAAAAAAAGTTCTCATATCATTGAAGAGATGCATATGGAATATGCACCTTCGATTAAGAAAGCTCTTGAGCTGGCTTATAAATATACTTCAAATGAGAGCAAAATAACAATAATCCCAGATGGTGTTTCAGTTATAATTAAATAGATATGGTATTTGTAGATATTTCAAAGTCAATGAGTATAATTATTATTTGGAATTAATTATTTGAGTACAATGGCAAAAGGAAATTGATTGATATTATTTTGTAAATACATATAAGAAAGTATAATACTAATTCTGAATTATTCATGAAACTATGAGCAACCATAAAATCTGTAGATGACATCATTTTTTACTGCCGGTTCAAGAATCAACTGAATCTTACTTAAAAAGGTTAGACTAGTTCTATTAATGTCATTTGTGCTGATTTTAAGTTGCCAAGGTACATCAGTTGCTGTTATTCCAGCTGCGGAAATTGTCTAATGTTTTCAAGGACTTCATAGAATTCATCCTTATAGGGACAGCTGCTGCACAGCTTGAAATAAATATATCTTGCTGCTTTCACGATTTTTGAAGCAACCTTGAGTAGCTTTAAGCGAATGGTGCCACGATTACGATAGTACCTGAGTGCTTCTTCAGGGCTCAAGTCCATATTGGTAACAATGAATGAGTATTGATTGGTCAGCTGGTTGTAAGGTTTCTCGACTTTGACGATGACCCTAGGATAGTGGTAAATGATAAGTTGGGTTTAGAGTATTATTTTGGGTATGAGAAGTGAGAATTCATACAATTATTGTTCATATTTTATCTATGCTAGTTGGGTGTTATTCTATTGATCAAAGCGTTGATCAATAATCTGACTTGAAAAGAACTTGAACATCTTAAAAGCTAAGATTCATCGATGTGAACAACCTTCCTATTAATGAACGTAAATAGTGTCTGATGATTAACTCCCAATGCCTTGAATTTACTGCATTTGAAGTAGTTTTTTGTTATAATAAATGCAAGGGTATTTTCTGATTTTAACCATTATCCCTGCACTTTATGTCAAAAAAATTGTTTAGGAGCCTTAAAAATATGTATATTCCATCCGATAATTCTCAACCCAGTTTCCTTGATTTCAATCAGCCCCTTGGACTTAAGATGAATCCAAAGAACAGGTGGATCACCTTGGCTGACCAGATACCTTGGAAGAAATTCGAAGAAAAATATGCAAAACTGTTTCAGAGTGATACCGGTAATGTTGCCAAACCACTTCGGATGGCATTGGGCTCTCTAATCATTCAAATAAAATACGATTATGCTGATCGTGAACTTGTTGATCAGCTTACTGAAAATCCTTACTACCAGTATTTCATTGGACTTCCGGGTTATCAGAATGATGCCCCTTTCGAAGCCAGTTCACTGGTAAGTTTCAGGAAACGAATCAGTGCCGAAATGTTAATAGAGGCCAACGAGTACATGCTGGAAGCTGCAACTGCAAAAGATGATGACAGTGACGATAATGATAAAAATAACGATAGTGATAAGAGTGGTTCAGGCTCAAATAAAGATGAAAATTCTGAAGAACAAAATAAAGCTAATAAGCCTGCTAATCAAGGAACATTGATAATCGATGCGACCTGTGCACCATCAAATAGTCGTTACCCCCAAGACTTTTCGCTGCTGAATGAAGCAAGAGAAAAGCTTGAAGCAATCGTTGACCGTTTCTGCAAGGACCATTCATTTAAGAAACCAAGAATGTACCGAAAAGAAGCCAGGAAAAATTATCTTGCACTTGCAAAAACCAAGAAAAAAAGCAAATCAAAAATCAGAAGTACCATTCGCAAGCAACTCGGGTATGTGAAGCGTGATTTAGGATATATCGATGGATTCCTTAAATCAGGTTATGAGTTAACAGATAAAGAGATTCCACTTCTTAGCACAATACGATTATTGCATGAGCAACAAGATTATATGTACACGAATGATACACATTCCGTCGAAAATCGTATAGTCAGCATCAGCCAGCCTTATCTTCGACCGATAGTAAGAGGAAAGACAACCACGCCTGTTGAATTTGGTGCCAAGTTCGATCTCAGTGTCGATGAAAACGGATATGGGAGGATTGAAAATTTATCCTTTGATCCATATAACGAAAGCACGTGCTTACAAAAAGCTGTTGAGAACTATAAAGAACGAACAGGTCATTATCCGGAACGGGTATTGGTTGATCAAATATATCGAACAAGGAATAATCGCAATTACTGTAAAACCAAAGGTATTCGTATATCAGGCCCAAAGCTGGGAAGGCCATCGAAAGACAATGAGTACGATAAAGCTATTGAATATAAAGATAATGTCGATCGGATCGAAGTTGAAAGAAGCTTCAGCTTAAGCAAACGATGTTATGGAATGGACCGGATAAAAACAAAACTTGAAGAAACAACTATGGCAACGATAGCGTTGTCAGTGTTTGTGACGAATTTATTCAAGATTCAGTCACGGATACTTTTTGATTTTTTTAGCCGGTTATTCAATTACTGGCAATTCGCAATATTAATGGCTGGATAAGTCGGGTATCGACTTAATCAGCAGACACTAAATATCACTCAAATAAATTCCGATTGAATGTATATGATAATATAAATGACTACATGTACTTGGTGAGAAAGGGGGTCTAACTCCCTTTTTTCGTGTAATATTATTATCACCAAGTCTCAACGCATGTTGAGACGGTGGTGTTGATAGAGAAGAAATCCCGCTAGTTCAGGGGCTTCGGCGATAATTGAATAATTCGAAGTAGTGAAATATGTTCCCTTGGGCTTCGGTTCAAGGGAATTTATGTTAGGGGTCGCACTATTACACAGAATAGATGGTGTTAGATATAGATAGGCAAATGTCTGGGAAGCATTGGAAACAAAGGCATTACGAATTATAAAGTTCGTTTGAGATAAGAATTCATACCTCGGATTTCTGTTGATTATTGACAAAAAAATATGGTGAAAACACATTGTTGATTAGACAAAATTGTTATGGTGAGGTTATTAAAACCGGATCATTGAATGAGGAGTGAGTAGATAAAATGCCAAATATAGCCTAAATAATAATAAGGAAAATCAGCCAAATGTTATTTAGTCTAATTGTATAATACTAAAGAATAATTGATGAATTTAAAACTTAAGTATATAATTATTATTGTGAGTAGGAATATCAAAGTGCTGTGCAATGTATACCCATCGAAAGCATCAGTTTTAATGAATGGAAAAAGGTTTAGATGAGGGTATGCTGGCAATTGGAGAAAGATACAGTGAACAACATGAGATGGAAGAGAAATATGGATTTACATTGTCAGAACACGGACTGTGCTGCATAAATGATATTTAGGCCAAGATGGTAAATGATATTTTCCTAAATATATGAATTCCAATTTTGAAAATGTCGATTATTTGGTTTAATATTAAAAACATATGATTTTCATGTGAACAGAATATAATTTCTGTATAGAAAATTGAACGAATGTAAAAAGAGGAGGTTGCTTGTGAGAAAAATTAAATCAGATGCATTATTTGTATTAGGAATCATATTCATTATAAATGCAATTTTGGGACGATATTTTGTACTGCCAGGATATTTTGAATCTCTTGAAAATGGTAGCGCAATTAATGGCGGGATACCATCCGATGTTGATATTTGGCGTATAGCAAGGTATTTATTGTGGGCATATTCGTTTAAACTTGGGATATACTTTATCATAATTGCTACTTTAATAAAGGCAAATGTTAGTAGAGTAAAACTAATTCTATTTTCTTTGTTCGGATTATTCTATATTTCTCTTGCTTATGTACCGATTCCTAAATATAGTTCTTTATTTTTCGGACTTGGCGGAGCAATTATGACAATAGCAATTGTAATGCTAGTGAATAAACTGGGCAGATTAAGAAGTGAAAGTTACCACGAAACAGCTATAGGAATTGATTTGAAAATAATTGGCTATTTTTTCTTTTCAATGGCAACGTATAATCTATGCCCGTTACTAGGTGTCAAAGGGTTTGCACTGGAACCAGAGAAAATGATTGCATATGGAGCACAAACAGATGCTATTTCATTTGCAAATCACATACTAATAGAACTAGTACTAGGATGGGTTTTTGTTTTTATTGAGTTACTCAAAGAGAATTTTGAAAATTAATAATATTGATTGACATCAAGCAAAATTTTGCTTATATCTATTGATAGTTTTTATTACTTGGCAGAGTTCAAGTACTTAAGAAAAGGTTCTGTTGCAAACATTCTATCTTTAATATTTTGCACAGGCAAAACTGATTTATCTAAAGTTCATGCTATCACAAATAAATGCTCAACAAATTTCACTTTTTGTAGAACATTTTTAATGGTTTCTATTTTATTTTTCTTTATCATTTGAAACATTTCAATTCCAGCAATCGTGATTGATGCGGTGTCAAATGATTTAAAACCCAAAATCGTAGTCGTTTTTCGCTTTATCCGTTGATGATCTTGCTCAATGATATTATTCATGTATTTACTATTCCGGTGTTTAATCCCTTTACAATCTGGAGAAGTCTTTATCGCTTTTATGGTAGCCGCATACTTATCGGTAGTTACTACTCTAGGCTTCCGGTTATGCTTTGAACCTAGCGCTTTATTCAGGAATTCCTTTGCGGCACTAACATCACGAGTTTTTGACAAGTAATAGTCAATTGTATTTCCATCCGAGTCAACTGCACGATACAAATAATGCCATTTGCCCCGAACTTTTGATGTAGGTTTCATCCAAGCGCCAAGAATCATTTGTCATTTTCAGATGTTTCCTGAATTGATTTTCTAGAATTGGTGTATACTCGATTACCCACCGGTAGATAGTTGTATGACTGACTTCAACTCCTCTTTCAAGCATCATTTCCTGTAAATCTCGATAAGAAAGATTGTACTTCAAATACCATCGAAAGCATAAAAATCGACTACATTAACAGGAATACGGAAGTATTTGTAAGGAGGGATACAATGAATACCGAATATATTTTTTGCACTTTCATATGCTTTATATGTTACCTGATTCGAACCGTCTTTAATGTGATGAAATACAAAGAACATTCAATGGTCGAAAGAAAAAATAATATAAATGCAATCTACATTGTCATGGGAATTCTATGGTTTTCATGGTTCTGGATGTGTTTCAGCGATCCATGGAAGGTTCAGATACCAACTTTGCTACGATACTTGGGAATGTTCTTCTTCATTGTCGGGATTTTCCTCTTTGCATTAGCCCATGTGGGGCTTAGAGGATTTGAGGGCAAAGGCGAACTGGTAACGGGAGGTATATACTCAAAGATAAGAAATCCAATGTATTTGGGATTCATCCTGTGGCACATCGGATTTCCTTTATATCTACAAAGCCTGATCACATTGATGACTTCTGTTGTTTGGATAACACATATTGTTTTATGGAAAGTACTGGAAGAGAAGGTTTTGGAAAAACAATACGAGCATTACGCCCAATATAAAAAGAAAACATGGTTTTGATAGATTCTGGTATTTGAAAACTTTGTATAGTAACCTGTACAAAAAAGACAAGTCAATGTCAGAGAAGTAGTCGATGGTAGAGAAGACTATTATTTAACATCTTTTGGAAAGGATTTAATCATATTTTCAATCACTTTGTTGAGATGAGTGAAAAATATTTAGACAGAGTCTCAACGAAAGGATTGCTATGATTAAAGAAATTAACATAATTGAAGTCTAGGTTCTAGTGCAAAAAAGTGATAGGATCATCTTATAATCAAAAGTCTAGACTTGGATTCCGATCATTCGACATTGCAAGACGGACTATAAAAGAATTGAAGCATTTCATATGATAAGGAGAGGGCAAATCGAGAATTTAAATCGAGATGCCCTTTCTGAGGTTGCGTAATGAGTTATTGACATATGCCAGCTATAATGTTAAGATAATAACGAGCATATGACAAAATAATTATACAAGGAGCACACAATATGTTTTACTTTGATTTCTAGATGTTGTACTTCTGTGGCGACATTGTATATGACATCTTTTATAGCTAGTGAAAAATAGGTGTAGTTTACAGTTGATAGAACAAAACACAGTGTGTTTATTGAAAGGATTACCAGTAGAGAAGCAGCAATGTACAAAAATGAAAAATCATAGTCCGAAGGATTGACGTAAACGATTATTATGGGAATCCTTATAAAAATGAATATTATAATCTTTTTGGGAGAAGGAGATGAAAAGTGATGAAAATTAGTGTATTGGTTGAAAATACTACAGAAGATAGCATTCTAAAAAAGTGAACATGGTTTGTCATTACATATTGATGTAGACAATACAAGAATTCTATTTGATTTGGGAGCAAGCAATTTATTTACAAAGAATGCAGAGCATATGGGCATTGATTTAGATGCTGTGGATACGGTCGTGTTATCACACGGCCACTATGATCATGGTGGCGGATTGAGCGAGTTTTTTGAAATGAATCATAAGGCAGATGTATTCATCAGCAAACACGCATATGGAGAATTTTATACAAAAAGGGAACTGGATCAAATGAAATATATTGGGTTGGACCAGGAAACAAAATACAATAAGCAAATTGTCTTTGTCGACAAGTTGAAAGCGATCTCAGACAAGCTAACAATTATTTCAGGAATCAAGGGTAATCACTTTTTTCCATCGGGAAATCAAAGATTATATCGCAGTGATGGCAAGGATTTCATACTTGATGATTTTAGGCATGAACAGAACTTGGTTGTTGAACATAACGGTCATAATGTATTGTTCGCAGGTTGTGCCCATAATGGAATCTTGAATATCCTTGATTACGTAGAAAAAGAAATGGATATTAAGATTACACATATTGTCAGTGGGTTTCATATGTACAACAGGAGAGAGAAAACAAGTGAAAATCCTTATATAGTCCAGGAAGTTGGCAAAGCACTGAACGATAAACGCATTCAAGTCTGGACAGGTCATTGTACTGGCCCGGAGGCTTTTGAACAATTGTCGTCGATAATGGGCAACAGGATACATCAGTTGAGTACAGGGAAAGAAATAATCATAAGTGAGGAGATAAAATGAGTAAAGAATGTAATGGAGTATGTTCCAGCTGCAGTGAGGAGTGTGCAGATAGAACTGAAAAACAAACGGATTTTTCTGAGATGCCACATTCGTTAAGCAGTATTGGCGGGGTATATGGTATCGTCAGTGGAAAGGGCGGGGTTGGCAAATCGCTTGTCACATCAATGATAGCAAGCAAAATGAGATCCATGGGGTATGGCGTAGGCGTGCTTGACGCAGATATTACAGGTCCATCCATACCAAAAGCTTTTGGAGTAAAGGGTAAAGTAGAACTGGATGACTTCGGCACGTTTCCTCTCAGAAGCCATAAAGGGACAGACATCATGTCAATTAACTTGCTGTTGGAAAATGATACTGATCCAGTAGTGTGGAGAGGTCCGTTGATTGCGAATTTTGTCAAGCGATTTTGGACGGATGTCATTTGGACGAATATCGATTATATGTTTATCGATATGCCACCAGGAACGGGGGATGTGCCCTTGACAGTTTTCCAGTCCATAAAGTTGGATGGAATAATTGTAGTGACCTCTCCGCAGGAGTTGGTTTCAATGATTGTTGAAAAAGCTGTGAAGATGGCTGCAAAAATGAATGTTCCCATTGTTGGAATAGTAGAAAACATGTCCTATTTCAACTGTGAGGAATGCAATAAACGGCATGACATATTTGGCAGCAGCAATATTGATGCAATCGCCGACAACTACGGGCTTGAAGTATTGGCGGAAATCCCAATTGATCGTCGAATTGCCCAATCATGTGATGAGGGGACAATAGAACTTTTGGAAAATGATTGGCTTGACAAGCTAAGTGAAAAACTTGCAGAAAGTGGAGGTATGAAATGAAGATTGCAGTAGCATGTGAAAAACAGGAAGTGAATGTCATTGTCTCCGCAGGTATGGGAGGCGGAGCTATTGATATATTTGATACAAGAAATATCGAGGTTATTGTTGGTGCCGTAGGAAGTGCGAAAGATCAAGTGGAGAAATATATGAAGGGTGTCTTGAAATCAACCGGTTCGGGGTGTCATCAACATGAACACCATGATGAATGTAGTGGACATTCGAGGTACATAGATTAAAAGTTGAGAGGTTAAAGGTATGATTTTCACCAACGAGATTACTGCCAGATATTGTGAAACCGATCAAATGGGCATTATCCACCATACATCATATATCAACTGGCTTGAGTCTGGAAGAATGAATTTTTTCCGAGAAATTGGTATACCATTTAATGAAATAGAGAAAGAGGGAATATATTTAGCTGTTCGCAGTATCAATATAAAGTATTTAATACCAACGTATTTCGATGATGACCTTGTATTAGAAACAAGTATTAAATCGGTTAAAAAAGCCCAATTGTCGTTTTCCTATAGAATAGTAAATAGCATGGACTGTATCACCACAATTGCAGAATCATCTCATGCATGAGGATTACATATACATCATCATTAACTATTGATTTGCGTTGATTCTTGATGGTAAATTAATGAGACCCAATCTTGCGATTGGGTCTTTGATATTATAACAATAATCAGGAATACAAGTGTTACTTGTTATCAGTTTCTCAAAGCCTTAGCAACGATTTCTGCTGCCTTGATCAATGGAAATCCGGCAGGAGAAGCTGTCAACAAAGGTTGTGTGCCGATTTGGGTCATTATTAAATCATGGACCGTCATATGGTTTTGAATAGCAATACCGATTGCATTGATCAACTCACCGGCACATTTACCACCAAGCACCTCGCCTCCAAGGATTACACCGGACCGTTTGGATACGATAAGCTTGACTGTTTCCTTATGTGCATCATCAAACTTGCCTGGATGACGATTGATACCTGTGAATGAACCAGTCACAATTTCAAAGCCTTCTTTGGCTGCATTCTTTTCTATTAGACCGGCAACACCATAAGCCGAATCACCGATGCATGTAGAGTAAATCCCCACAGTTCCTCTAAAGACGCTGAAGGTGTTGAGTTCATAGAGGTTCAACGCTGCAGTACGGGCTTCAGTACAAGCAGTAGACGCTAGCATGATTCGACTCAGTTTACCGGTAGCAAAATCGACCTTCTCTGCACAGTCACCAGCAGCAAAACGTCTTGAGCAGATGTACGACGGTATTGATCGGCTTTAATAAATCCATATTCGTTTAGAGCCAATCCCATGTCTTTAGCCAGTGCAGTATTCGGTTGATATCCTAAAGATAGGATAACTGCATCGGCGTCCATAGTATTACCATCATTAAATGTCACACCTGTTACCTTACTGTTTCCGGTAATGGATTTGATGCCGCAGTTACTCAAAACATTGATTCCGCGGTTTATCAATTGTTCTTGTGCTTTTGAAGCGAATTCATCGTCAAATGTTGTTCCGAGAATACGGGGGAGAATTTCAACCAATATAACTTCCTTGCCGATCTTATTTAGCTCATCGGAAACTTCAACACCGATAAAACCGGCACCGATGACAACCACCTTGTTCAATCCATTCAGTTTATCATGTATATGATCCAGATATTCTTTATCCTTAGGGATAGTAAATACATTCTCCAGATCCGTACCTTCTAACCAGCCTGGTATAATCGGCATTGATCCCGTTCCCATAATGAGCTTATCATAGACCAGCGTTTCCCCTGATTCCGTCTGACATGATTTGGTATCTACATTGATATTCACGACTTCATCAACTAGAATATCAACTCCCAGTTTGATCAAACCTTCATCAGGGAGGATATTGTTGTCGCTGCTTCTTGTCGTTCCATAAATATAGGGAATCCCACAGGGAATCATCACCTTTTCTTCTTTCCTGATGATTGTAACGCTTTTTTCGGGATGGTCTGACTTGGCTGTTATAGCTGCTACAAATCCTGTTGCGCTACCACCGATTACCAATACATCTGTTTTTTTCATCATTCTGCCTCCTTTTTTCAACTAAAGTACATTATTGACCTTCATAACCAGTATATGCCAAATACTAATTATAATCAACATATGCCAATTATAGTTTGCTTATACAGTAAGGTATCGTTTTGCTATTGAAAAAATAAATAGTCAATATTACTAAAATATCAATATAGAAGTAAACAGTGACAACGTAGTTTTTGACATATGCCCATAACCATGATATAATAAAAGTGTAGTAAATGGCATATGTTAATAACTCGATAACATAGTACGTCTTTAGCAAGAATTGGAGGTGAAAATGATGCCGTTTAGAGATGGTACAGGACCATTAGGATTTGGAGCCAGAACAGGTAGAGGCCTTGGCCCATGTAAAAGGGACAGCCTTCTGGATGTCGGAGTAAAACTGGGAACCATGGCCGGACTGGGTTATGGAATTTATGGTTGTGGAAGAAGGTATGGAAGAAGGATCCTTTCTAGAATGGATTTAGCAAAACTGAATAAGGATGATCTTAAAGTGACAAAAGACATGTTAGAAAAAAGGCTTGAGGAGCTTAATCAACTAATTCAGGAAAACAAGGAAGAGTGAGGTTACAGAGGTTCGCCTCTGTAATTTCATGAATATGGAGGTGAAGTGATGCCAAGACCAAGAAAAGGTAGAAGGATATGTGCTATGCCTGACCAGATTCGATTTGGTCCTATGGATAAGAAGGTCGTTGAAGAGGACTTCATACAAATGATGGTTGATGAATATGAAGTCATACGACTGATTGATTTCGAAGGGCTGAATCAATCAGAATGTGCCGAGCAAATGAAAGTAGCAAGAACAACTGTACAGAGAATATACAATGACGCCAGAAGGAAACTCGCGGAAGTGATCGTCAACGGCAAAGCCTTGAAGATTGAAGGTGGAGACTATATTTTATGTACAGAGAAAAATATGATCTCTAGGTATGGTAGATGTCGAGGCAGATGGCACCAACAATCGACAGATGAAATGGAATCATAATGAACATTTGTCCATCGTTTGCAAGAACACCATTTTATTTGGTTTATGATAACGAATCAAAGAAAGAGGAGTATTTGGACAATACTGCAGCAGCAAGCCAAGGGGAGCAGGAATCATAGCTGCCCAGCTGCTTGTTGATGATAAGATTGACGTTGTATTGACACCCAGATGTGGTAAGAATTCAGCAGATGTCTTAAGTGCTGCTGGAATAAGATTGTACAAAACACAATCTTTAGGTGCGGAAGAGAATCTGGTGAAGTATCTTGAAGGGAACCTTGATAAGCTGGACAATATTCATCCCGGATTCCATATACGTGGTAATCGAAGATGAAAGCTGCAATACTAAGCGGAAAAGGCGGAACAGGTAGAACAACAGTGGCCACGGCATTCATCAAGCTGGCCGGAGTGAAAGCTTATGCAGATGTGGCTTGTGCGGATCCATTTGCCGTTTCAAAGCTATTACGTTTAAGGACAACCATTATCAGGTTGAGTACTATTCTTGTGAAGGCTGTGGAGTATGTGCCGCCATATGTCCGGAAAAAGCAATCTCTATGGAACAGGATGTGGCAGGGGAGTTAATGCTATATAACAATGAAGATTATTTCTCAACAGCAAAATTAAGAATGGGAAGCGGGACTTCGGGTAAATTGGTTTCAGAAGTGAAGAAACAGTTGAAAGAGTATCCAAACGACATACTATTTTCAATAGTGGACGATCCGCCCGGCATTGGATGTCCGGCAATCGCTTCCTTAAACGGAGCCGATTTAGTGCTTATTGTAACCGAACCATCCTTGTCCGGCTTAATCGATATGAAAAGAATCATAGAAACAGCGAGGAGTTTTCATATGAAAATGGCAGTATGTATCAATAAATTCGATATTAGTTTGTACATCTCAAGAAAAATCAAGGACTACTGTGATGAGTCAGGCATTGCTTTGTCGGGCAGATTCCATATGACGAAAATGTAGTAACATTGCTTAATGAAGGTAAAAGCATTTTTGATGGAAACACAAAAGCGAAACCATATGTTGAGAAGGTATATAGTAATACAATTGAGTTATTATTAAACGGATAAGTATCTTGGTGTTATTAATTTGCAGCAACATAGCAGTGAATGGAGGTGTTGTTGATGAACATCAATATTGAACAAACGAATGAACTGACAAGCATTAAAAAAATCATCGCAATTATTAGTGGTAAAGGCGGTGTAGGGAAATCCTCTGTCACAGCGCTATTAGGTGTCACACTGAAAACTATTGGGTACGAAGTTGGAATATTGGATGCAGATATGGGCGGGTCAAGCATTCCAAAAATCTTTGGCGTGAATGATATGAAGGCAGTTGCAGAGGATGGCAATATAATGCCCATAACAACAGCTACTGGAATTAAGGTTATGTCGTTGAATTTTCTAATGGAGAAAGAGGAAGCACCAGTAATTTGGAGAGGTCCACTGATTTCGAAAACCATTAAACAATTCTATACTGACGTAGCATGGGGGGACTTGGATTATCTGTTGATTGACATGCCACCGGGTACAAGCGATGCAACGCTTACAATAATGCAGTCTTTCCCTACGGATGGAATTGTGGTAGTATCTTCACCACAGGATTTAGTGAAATTCATAGTCAGTAAATCAGTAAGTATGGCGAAAAAATTGAATGTGCCAATATTAGGTATTGTGGAAAACATGAGCTACTATGAATGTCCGGAGTGTAACAAGAAAATTTATATATTTGGAAAAGGCAAAGCGTTGGAAACCGCAAAAGAAATGGATGTTGAATTTTTGTCGCATATACCAATTGATCCGCTGTTTACGAAAATGTGCGATGAAGGTAAAATCGAAGCATATGCACAGGCCAAAAAGGAACGAATGGATGTATTGGCGGAAAGATTTCTAGTTAAAATATAATCGCTTACTATCTTCTTTGCTTCAGACTGTGACAAAGGAGGTGTGCTTTGTGAAAGAAACCAGTTGCTGTTATCACAAACGGAGCACTTTTTTATAATTCGGATTTGCGATCGGAATTATATAATGCAGATATACTGGGCGGCATTGCAATTGACCTGCTTGCCTCACAAGGTTTTCACAGCGAAATTGAAGATCATTATTCAGCTATTCTGAGTATTATAAGGCGGCATCCTATGAATCAGTTCGCAATCGAAGGCTTTTTAAAGTCAAGAGGCTTCGATAATGTTAAAGCAATTATGGATGACCTAAAAAAAGACAGCAAGGTTATTGTGGTATATTATATAGGTTATGATACCTATAGTTTGAATAATAAAAGTAATCGAAAACATAGTGCTGATACATGACGGGATGAATTTATTATAGTCACAGAAGCAAGCAAAACGAAAGGAAATGAGGTGCATTGGCATCAAAATACACCTTACAAGGGTAAATATGATAGATTTAACACAAATGGCACAAGGAGAAGATGGAGAAGTAGTTGAAATTCAAGGTGGAGTCGGCATAGCGAAACGTTTGGAAGCTTTGGGTATAAGAACTGGTGTCAGAGTAAAAAAAGTATCCTCACAGCTCTTCAGAGGACCCGTCATTATTCAGCTCGATAATACTCAACTGGCTATAGGCTACGGTGTGGCAAAAAAATTATTGTTAAAACAGTATGATTTTTACATGCCTTTTATCAGCGAGGGGTGACAAAAATGAATAGAATTAAGAGAATAATTTTAATGGGTAATCCAAATGTAGGCAAGAGCGTCGTGTTTTCCAGACTTACAGGCGTCAAAGTAATTACATCTAATTACCCCGGCACCACTGTAGAATTTACCGAAGGATTAATGCACATTGAGCATGAAGATGTTCAGGTAATAGATGTGCCAGGCACATATACCTTGGAACCCATTAATAAAGCTGAAGAAGTAGCAGTAAAGATGCTTGATGAATTTTTCGCAACGGAGGTGTATACGTTGTATAAAATTGTTGAAAAGGAAGAAATAAACAGTCTTGTGACAAAAATGGTCATCGAGGCGCCGTTCGTGACAAGGAAATGTCAGCCTGGGCAGTTTATCATATTAAGGGTGGTCGAAAATGGTGAGAGGATTCCATTAACCATCATGGATTATGACAGGGAGAAGCAGACGGTTACCATCATTTTCCAGGTGGTAGGTCTTACGACGGGATTGCTGAACCGTCTCGAAGTGGGTGATTACATTCTTGATTTAGTCGGCCCACTCGGTAAGCCTTCGAATCTTGAAAAGAAAGAAAGGGTGCTGGGCATTGCCGGCGGTGTCGGTGCTGCGCCTTTGTTTCCTCAACTTAAATACCTGGCAGAAATCGGTGTCAAGGTGGATGTCGTTATAGGTGGACGTAGCATGGAATTTGTCATATTGGGGAATGAATTCGCAAAATTCTGCGATAATGTCCATTATGTAACCGATGACGGCACCAAAGGCCAAAAGGGGTTTGTTACGGATATTCTGAGACAGCTGCTTGAAGCCGGAGAAAAGTATGATGAAGTCATTGCTGTCGGTCCCCTTGTCATGATGAGGGCTGTCGTAGGCATTACGAAACCGATAGGCCTTCCGACTGCGGTTTCCCTCAATCCGATTATGGTGGACGGAACAGGCATGTGCGGCGGTTGCAGGGTCGATATTGGCGGCGAAACGAAGTTTGCCTGTGTCGACGGGCCTGATTTCGACGGATTCCTTGTGGATTTCGATGAAGTCATCACAAGGCAGACCTATTACAAGGCACAGGAAAATATATATGCCGTTTGGAGGGTATCTAGGGGATTGCCTAATTTCATATATTGTACCATCTCCACCCTTTCGTTAGTTTGTTTGTCTTATAAAAGAGGTTCACTTTGACAAGAGGGGGTACACTTTTCCGCAAAATTCTATTTCTGCCAAATAATTATACAATACTCACCTCAATACAATTAGTTTAGCCATCTATAGTAAAATCAAGGACTACTGTGATGAGTCTGGAGTTTCCTTTGTCGGAAAGATTCCATATGACGAGAATATGGTAACATTGCTTAATGATGGTAAAACATTATTGATGGAAACACAAAAGCGAAACCATATATTGAGGAAGTCTATGGTCTGTATGAACATAGCAGGTAAATGCAGGTGTTGTTGATGAACATCAATATTGAACAAACGAATGAAGCGACAAACAATAAAAATCATCGCAATCATTAGTGGTAAAGGCGGTGTAGGGAAATCCTCTGTCACAGCGCTTACAATAATGCAGACTTTGCCTACGGATGGAATTGTGGTAGTCTCTTCACCACAGGATTTAGTGAAATTCATAGTCAGTAAATCAGTAAGTATGGTAAAAAAATTGAATGTGCCAATTGAACCGCTGTTTACGAAAATATGCGATGAAGGTTAAATCGAAGAATTTGCACAGGTTAATAAGGAACGAATTGATGTATTGGCGGAAAAATTTCCAGTTAAAGTATAATTGAGACTTATTTTCTTCTTTGCTTCAGACTGTGACGAAGGAGGTGCGCTTTGGTGAAAGAAATGAAGTATATATATGGCCCAGTACCATCTAGAAGACTTGGTATATCTTTGGGAATCAGCCCTATTCCGAAGAAAACCTGTAATTATTCATGCATTTATTGTCAATTAGGCAGAACGGACCATATGACAAACATGCGGCAGATGTTCTTCTCGGTTGAAGAAATCATGGATGAATTTGATGAATTCTTAAAAGAAAGTATTAAATTTGATGTCGTAACAATCGTGGGTGAAGGTGAACCTACGTTGTACCTGGGATTAGGTGAACTTATTTCTGAGATTCAGAAAAGAACGGATAAACCGGTTGCTGTTATCACAAACGGAGCACTTTTTTATGATCCGAATTTGCGATCGGAACTATATAATGCAGATATCGTATTGCCAACTTTGGATGCATATGATGATGAATCGTTTAGGAAAATAAATCGACCTCACAGTACAATTGATTTTGAGAAGGTCAGCTACGGATTGAAAACTTTTTTCAGAGGAGTATCAAGGTCAGCTATGGCTTGAAATTATGTTGATTAAAGGTATGAATGATGATGATGAATCGCTAAGAAAATATTTCAAGGTATTAGAGAACCTCAAATATGAAAGAATATACTTAAATACGCCTGTTAGACCGCCGGCGGAATCTTACGTAATGGCAGTCGATTGTGAAAAAATGGATCATGCAGTAGATATCCTGGGCGGCATTGCAATTGACCTGCTTGCCTCACAAGGTTTTTACAGTGAAATTGAAGATCATTATACAGCTATCATGAGTATTATCGGGCGGCATCCTATGAATCAGTTAGAAATCGAAGGTTTTTTGAAGTCGAGAGGCAGTGACAACGTTGAGGCAATTTTTGATGACCTAAAAAAAGACAGCAAGGTGGTTGCGGTGAATTATAAAGGCTATGATACTTACAGGTTGAAATAGTACATAGAATCTTAAATGAAAAGAAGAGATGCGGTATATAGAAAAAGTCACTGCTTTCCTAAAGGTCAGATACTGTTTCAATTAAAGCATATTCTTTTTGCACGTGCGCTACTTATGATTTTGATAGTGGCAGTACTTGTCGGAATCATACCTGAATCAGGTCCTCATTTAGTGTTTGTTACAATGTATTTAGAGGGTGCTATCCCATTAAGTATACTTATTGCCAGTTCCATTGTACAGGACGGGCATGGTATGCTGCCTATGCTAGCAGTGTCAAAGAAAAGTTTTGTTTTAATAAAACTTATAAATGTAGTAGTAGGTCTTACAGTTGGACTCTTGGGTATGTTAACAACTTGAATAATTTAGTACAAACCAATATTGTGTAGTCTTATCTTCTGTTTTATATTTGATATAGATACTATTTATGATAGAGTAGAATTGTCAATATCAATTATTCAGTTGTGAGAGGTGATACAATATTGAAAAAAGAGGAGAAGTGTAAGCTTAAGTCCACTGGGCCCAACGATAAAGAAAGAATGCATGTACTATTTGAGAAAAATAATAAGCGTCACTAGTTTGGCCATGCTCAAGCAAGAAAAGCACATTGCCAGATGTCAAAAACTGATTGATATACAGATTGCAAATCATCCAAATGTTGATTATTCCAAGATTTTGGTACCAGCACATTTGTATTATTCTTTTGCAGAACCTATGAGTGGTATTGAGTCATATCTTTTAAACGTTATTGGTGATTGTAATGATTTTGCCGTTTCATATTACAAGCTTAGAAAAATATATGAAAGAAGGAATAGTATATGTGAGCTTACATCATTCTCTGTAGAGGAAGAGCAAATAATGAAGAGACTTAGAAACTATCGGACTTCCTACAACCATATCCCAGAATCAACACATGATGCACATTTGGGATTGATAGATGCAGATTTATATGAATCCATTCTAATGAATCCTATTGAGAGGTATCAGCATGATAATGTTCGATTAAGTTTCTTGATGAAACTGGTTGAAAATGCATTGTCATTTCAAAATGATCGTGAAGTGATGCGAAAGGCAATGTTTAGAGATTATGCCTATCTTATTGGGGAGAAGCAAGAAATATATGTGTAGAGTTCAATAATGTCAAAATTCCTATGGATGAAAGTAGTGTTGAAATATTGTATTTATCGAATAGTTGGGAAGTATAGTAAAATAAAGGATATTATTTGTTTATATTCAGAGAATGAATTGGCACTATTAAGTATAATGCAGGTGTATCTTTTTGCTCAGAGAATTCATTTACAATTTACATAGACATTTGACAAGTAAATAATTATCTATAGAGGTGAGTGTCATGCGAGAAGAATTAATCATTATGTACCGAGAAGTTCTTAATGAAAGTGAAAAATACAAGAATATATATGCAGGTCGTATTCATGAAGATGTTGCTGAGTTCCAAAGGATGTTCATGATATATGTTCATGAGAACCACCTGAGTAGAATTGACGTTGAGCATTTTTTTGAAGAAATTGTAAATGAAGCGGCTCCAGTTGGATCTGAGTTAAGAAAGAATATTGATTCTCGAATTAGTTATCATAATTTGTTTGGAAATAAATAATCCAAGAGTATACGAAAGCTGTATACTTTTGGAGGAGGTCTAACCTCCTTCTTTCGTGTATTGTGTGTCCAGCGAAGCTGGGCTACACTTTTGGGTTCAAGTCCCACCGTGGTAATCGCCGGTGAGCCACGCCGTTTGTCGTATAGCTCAATGATGGCGTTTTGCTAACGCCTGGATCGCCGGTAATCAAGCCAAAGCCACGAGTGGATTTAAGATAATCCAAACGAGCAAGGACTTCTTTGTAGGAATCGGATTGAAAGAGCATAGAAGAATCGATGCCCTTATCAAAGGGTTGTTGTTGGAAGCCAAAAAAAGATTTATACACGTGAAGCACCTCCCATAGAGCTGTAACTGATTGTATTGTTGTTGCGTTTAGCAACAGCATTATCCTTCATAATAACTTTTGGACAGGTATGAATGCGTACGTTGTTCTCATAGATGTAAATTTCCAGAGGTGACTCGTGTTTATAGCGAATGTCAACAACTTTGCCTATAAACATAGGAGAAGCCTCATCAATGATGCGAGGATCATTAAAGTGTTTGATTTTGTTACTTTGGCGCATATAAAAAGTCATCGGTGCTTCCTTGATAGAAGAATGAACCTTGTGATGATAGTCTTTAGCTAACCAAGCATCAAAACGCTGATTGAGTACATCCAGATTCATTAAATCCGTATCGGATAACAGCGGATAAAATTTCTAAACAGGTTGATAATAGAGGTATCAAATATAAGGAGGTACCTCTATGGAAAAATACTATGACAACGTTACAGTAATTATTGATTATCTTGAAATGAACAAATATTGCAGCACTACGATTCAGGCAAACCAACGATGTTCCGTAAGTTTGAAAAGTTTCTCTCCAACAAAGGTGTTGATTATTCACCAGAAATCGCAGATGAATGGTATGCGTCTGAAATTTCGTCAATCAGCAAGACGGACAGAAAATCCACAAGAATTGCACTTGAGAGGCTTCAGGATGTATATGAAACCGGTCGTATAAGACCTGAACATGAAACAAAACATCTTTTGTCATATTCTGTTTTATAGGGAAGCTTAAAAACCAGCCTCGATGAATACCTAACCTCCCTTGAAAACAAAGTGACGGTAGCCACAATAAAGAACCATAAACATGCATGCTCCAGATTTATGATATATCTTCAAAGAAAAAGTATTAGTTCCATTTATGGACTGACTTATGATCTGCTCATTCGCTTTTATAAAGAAGACATACATTATAGAAAATGGGGAAAAGGACGAGTGAATGGTCCGCTATCAATAATGTTAGGATATTTCTATGACAAAGGTAGTGTTCCATATGGCTTTACAATAATGATTCATTATCTTACCTTTTACAAAGAGTGTTTTTGGACGCTGCATGACCAAACAGTTCATGCAGTCATCAACAACATCATGAATTCATCTCATACGGTAACGGTTGAAAAACTGCATAACTATCAGCTCATATCAGAGAGAATACATGCTAAGAATGAATACAGCAAGTCAGTCCGTTCAACATTTCGAAGAGCGGTGGATCTGTTAATCTTGTTTCTTGACATCAACGGATACCAATATTGTCCGAAAATCGCAATGTTGTGGTTTGATGCAAAAAGTACACTCTTTCATAAGGAAGCATCATCAATACGACGCAGCCTCTGTCTTATTGCCCAATACTACACATCTTCGGAAATACAGATCAATAGCGTTTTCCGTCAGCAGCCACGTGCTTTTGATCGTCTTCCTGACTGGTGCCGGAATGCTGCAGGAAGATATTTGGATGCCAAAACAAAGGAAGGATGGGCTGTTTCTACACTGAATATGATCAGATCTAGTCTCTGCCGTTTTTGTAATTATCTGGATTCTGTAGGTATCCGGTCATTTAGCGAATTAACTTTTTCACACATAAAAGATTTTAACATTCATGATATACATAAAACTCCTGCAGGAAAGAACGCATACAATGTCCGAATACGAAAGTTTCTTTTTTATCTGGGAGATGAAGGCTATCTCAAGAATCCTATGCTGTTTGTGGCATTAAGCCGTATCAGTGCTCCAAAAGAAACAATCGTTGTTGTTTTGACAGAAAGAGAGATGGAACAACTTAATGAAAAAATCGCTTCAGAAAAATCCATGCTGTCTCTAAGAAAAAAGGCAATGCTTTATTTCGTTACATGATGGAAGAAAGATATAAAAAAGCAGTTCCAAATATTTTTCTTAGTGAAAAAGCACCACATAGAGCGGTAGGTCGTGCTGTTTGCAGAACTGCTTTAAAACGGCACTTCCAGATCGGAATGTAGAAGGTTCCGGGTTTCATGTGACCAGAAAGACATATGCAACAAACCTCCTTAGGAATGGAGTTGGCGCTGATACGGTGGCCAACGCACTTGGACAGCAAAGTACAGCTTCTGTGCATAGATATCTATCGCTTGATGTAGACCGCATGAGAATGTGCGCTTTGTCATTAAGTGATTGCGGGATTGGAGGTTGGCACGATGAACGATAAAATATTACGTATCAGTATAATAGCTTCATATATAGATGGTCTCTTAAAAGAAAAACATACCGCAGGATACTCCTATAATTCTGAGGAACTGGTTCTCAACAGATTTGACACCTACTGCTTCAATAATAACCTTGATACTTTGAACATAACCAAAGAGTTTCTGTCCGGTTGGCTCGAAGGTACGGATAATGAAGGGGCTTTTAACCAGGGGAAACGGATTTCATGCGTAAGGCAACTTCTTTTATATATGGCGACCTGTGGAATTGAAGTATATATCCCACACGATTTTTGTCATTTCACAAGAGCATTACCTCATATATTTGACCAATCAGAGATCGATGAATTTTTCAAGGAACTGGATGCGCAGAGCTTATTATGATTATCTTTGTAATAATCTTGGCTTTTTACCCTAAATGGTTTTTTCCAGGTATGAATCCTGAAAAGCCATTGCCGAATACAGCCATTGATACTGTGTTTAACCGTTTTTGGAACAAGACGCCATATGCCGACTGTAACAACAAACCCACGGTACATGACTTTCGGTTTACCTTTGTGGTAAAACGGATGAATCTCTGGGCAGAACAGGGATTGAATCTACAAGTCATGATGCCTTATCTAAGCAGATATCTTGGGCATAAAAGTACGAATGAAACGTTCTATTACTATTATCTTGTAAATGAGGCATATATAACAATTAGCCAACGTGACACAATGGCAAATGATGAGATTCCGGAGGTGGTGCATTATGAGTAATAAGTCGGCTTTTCAAGAGTTGTTTTTCTCCAAAACCAAAGATTATCTGGATATTCATCTTTCGAAACACGAGAAGAAAAGCAATGAAACTATCAAGGCATACAGGATAGCACTGACTGACTTTTATAAATACGTTACAGAAGAAAGAAACATCAAAGTAATGCAGTTCTGTTTCACTGACTGCACTTATACAAGTATATCTGTCTGTTAAAAATGTACCATTACTCAAACTAGTCAAAAGGCAGAGACAGCTAATTGAGAAAGAGGACTTGAAAGTTCTATTGAACAACGTGGGTGATACTAAATTTGGAAACCGGGATAGAATGATACTGGTTCTTTTATTCGATACCGCTGTCAGGGCTTCTGAGCTTTTAGGAATATCACTGGGAGATATTTCGCTTGATATAATAGCTCCATCCATACTAATCCATGGCAAAGGGAAAAAGGAACGTTCTGTAACGCTCAATAAAAAAACGGCAGAACATTTAAGGGAATATATCAGTTATTACCATAAAGATGAAGCGCCATCTGATACACCATTGTTCTATACAATAATCCACGGACAAATGAATCACATGTCAGAAAGAAATCTTGAGCGAATTGTGAGAAAATATGGAGAAGCTTTCTGAAGAAAACACATCGCTGTCTGACAGCATCTATCCACATATGCTAAGGCGCAGTCGTGCTTCTGGTCTATACAGAGATGGCGTTTCTATCGAAATGATTGCTGCGATACTTGGACACTCAAGCACAGAAACAACTAAG
>LQAG01000189.1_pt1 | contig 24729 bp, 42 predicted proteins | sample 1535801 | NCBI WGS metagenome assembly LQAG01 (sample SAMN04331584, study PRJNA305678) | bioreactor metagenome | isolation source: bioreactor_3 inoculated with Wadden Sea sediment 1st replicate of a... | place: Germany:Bremen | reverse complement strand
TTTCGTTTTTCCTGTTTGTTTATTCTCATCTTCGTATGATAACTATCTATTATTAAATCAATTTCCCTTTTTCCTTCTTTCGGTACGGGATTTGCAGATCATTTTAGCAGGGTAAGCAGAAACCATGTAAATCAATCCGGAATGTGGAGGATCTGATATGAGACTCGGGGACATAAAGAAAAATTATAACCTGTTGAATTCCGTGGACTGGGATATGACACCGGAGGAAGCCATTGCCCTGCATCTGGAGTGGGGTCCTTTAAGGTCCCAATCCTATTACAACTCTCGGGACAATAACAACGAAACCGTTTATTTCGTTATCAATACCTGGAAAAATCCACCGGTGGTCACACTGGTCCGAAGAAAAGGATTTGACTCCGAAGACCTGGCAACATTCTCGCTGCCAAAATTTTTGGAGGTTGAATTCATGCAGGGTATCGGCAAATATAAAGGGGTATATGCCGTGGAGGGAAGAGTGGAGAGACTGGCTGAAAAGGAACTTGAAGTTAACCCATAACCGCCTCCTTTAGAGTTCCCTCGCCAGGGACCGGTGTCTTTAGAAAGCTGATAAAAGACACCCGGTTTTTTATGCTGAATTATTTACCGTTTTTGTGGTTTTCGATAAAATCCTTAACCATTAGTTCTCCCAGCTCTTTGGACCGATGGGTGGCGGATTCCACCGCATTGATCAGGGTGGTGCGAAGCCCGCCCTGTTCCAGGGTGTGGATTCCGGCGATGGCGGTGCCGCCCGGGGAGGCTACCCGGTCCTTGAGCTGGCCGGGGTGCTCCCTGGACTCCAGCAGCATCCGGGCCGAGCCCAGCACGGTCTGGGAGGAGAGAAACAGCGAGTCCTTTCGGGACAGCCCCATTTCACGCCGGCATCAGCCAGGGCATCCACAATGGTGAAGATATAGGCTGGGCCGCTGCCGCTCAGGCCGGTGAACGCGTCCATGAGCACATTTTCGTGGATGAATACGGTTTTCCCACGGAATTGAAAATGGCCCGGGCTTCGGCCACGTCATTTTCCAGCACATATTCACCGGCGGCAATGGCAGTGGCGCTTTCCTTGACAAATGCGCAGATATTGGGCATGGCCCGGATCAGGCGCAGTTTTTTTCTGGAGTCCGATGGCTATGGCGGCCAGAGGCACGCCGGCAGCAATGGAAATAATCAGTTTGGACTCATCCAGCACCGGTGCCGTCTGTTTGAGCACCATGCCCAGAATCTGGGGTTTGACGGCATAGACAATGATGTCGGATTGTCTGACCACTTCAAGGTTGTCATGGGTGGTGACCACACCGTATTTTTTTCGATGGTTGCCAGCAGCTCCGGATCGACATCTGAACAGATGATGTTTCCGGACGGCTGGCCTCGGAAAGAACAAGCCCAGATACCAGTGCCTCCCCCATGTTCCCGCTGCCGATGAACCCAATTTTTTGCCCGCAGCATTTTTTTACTCCTTGATTCGACTATTTGAAAATAAATATGTTACGCTCATCTATCCGACAGAGTCAAGGTAAAAGTTTGTCAACAACCAGTGGTGCCGTCCGCAACCGTTCAGAGATCCGGCTGGTAAAGTTGCCGTCTTCCGAAAGGGGGATTGCCGGTCAAAATCTTTGGGTGCCTCAACAGTTCGGTAGCAAATTTCCTCCCTTGAAAGAGCTTCTGTCGGGCAAACCATCCCCATGCCCTGTCGACCCTGGATCAAGGCCTGAGTTGCATTTGCCGGTGAACCGGATTATAGTCGAAAGGCTGGTACCTTTGGCCCATGCTGAAACAACCAATTTCAAAGGATAAAGACCGTATAGAAACCATGGCCCGGCAGCTGAAACAAAAACTGGAACATCTGTATGATATTTACACCCGCAGGTCGTTTGTGAATCCGGATCCATTGCTGTTCCTGTACCGGTATCCCGATCTCCGGGACCGTGAGGTCGCGGCCCTGTTGGCGGCCTGCCTGGCCTATGGCCGGGTGGAGATGATCATGGGGGCCGTGGAGCAGGTGCTCGCTTTTCTTGGGCCGTCGCCGGCAGCACGGGTGGCCGGGCTGACAGCGGTGGAAATGGACCGGGGCCTGGCCGGATTCACATACCGTTTTGCCAGGCAGGCTCATGTGATGCACCTGATGACCGGAATGCAGCGGGTGATCCGGGAATACGGATCCTTGGAAGCCTGTTTCATGGCTGGCATCACCCCGGACGACAGTACCGTGCTGCCCGGGCTGACCTTTCTGTGCCGGAAACTGGACCCCCACGGGGCCAGCGGCCATCTGCTGGCGGATCCGGCCAAGAACAGCGCCTGCAAGCGCAGCCACCTTTTTTGCGGTGGATGGTGCGGTGTGACCGGGTGGACCCGGGCGGGTGGAACCAGGTGGGGACGGACAGGTTGCTGATTCCCCTGGACCGGCACATGTTCACGGCCGGCCGGATCCTGGGATTCACTCGGCGGAAAACACCGGATCGGGCCGCCTGCCTGGAGATCACAGAGGGTTTCAGGCAAATCCAGCCAGGCGATCCTGTGAAATATGATTTTTGTCTGACCCGGTTCGGGATTCAACGGACTCTGGAGATGACGGATCTGGCCGGGATATTGGTGGATTGAGAGGTGAAACCGCGTTACAGGAAAAGCTATGGCCTCAACAGCATATAACTTCCACCGTTGATTCCGGGATATCTGATTCGGCGGTACAAACGGTTCCTGGCGGACGTCCGGCTGGATACCGGCGAACGGTGACCGCTCCACTGCCCCAATTCCGGGTCCATGACAGGGTGTGCCTTGCCGGGCTGTCCGGTATGGCTGTCCGCGAGCAACAACCCCCGCCGCAAACTTAAATATACCTGGGAACTGATCAAAACTCCGGCATCCATGATCGGCATCAATACGCTGGTGCCAACCGGCTGGTGAAACCGCTGTTGAAACCGGCCAGATTCCGGAACTGGCCGGGTACGGCGCGGTCCGATCTGAAGTAACCGTCCGTAAAGGTACCCGGCTGGACCTGGCCTTGGAAGCGCCGGGCCGCCGGAACTGTTATGTGGAGATCAAGAATTGTACCCTGGTGGAAAAAGGCATGGCTCTGTTCCCGGATGCCGTGACCCAAAGAGGACAAAAACACCTGGATGAACTCAGGCACCTGGTGGCAACCGGGCACCGGGGCGTGATGTTCTATCTGATCCAGCGCATGGATGCTCGCCGGTTCGCGCCTGCGGCCGGGATCGATCCGGCCTATGCACAAAAATTTTTTCAGGCAAGGGAACAAGGTGTGGAAATCATCACCCGGGACGTGGTCATCGATCTGAATCAGATCCGTATCCACCGGTCTTTGCCGGTGCAATTATGACCGGAATCATCCCTGTTCGAACAACGCTTGACAATCTACTACTTTGTAGTATCTTAATCCCAGGCATCAAGACAGAAGGATAACCGAAAAATTTCATCTGGAGGAGAGTACAGATGTGGGATTATACAGACAAAGTCAAAGATCATTTTCTGCACCCCGAAACGTAGGGGAACTTGAGGATGCCAATGCCATTGGAGAAACCGGCTCCCTGAACTGCGGGGATGCACTGAAACTGTTTTTGAAAGTGAATGAAAACGAGCGGATCGTGGATGCGTCTTTCATGACTTTCGGTTGTGCCAGTGCGGTGGCGTCATCTTCGGCTTTGACCGAGATTATCAAGGGAATGACCCTGGATGAGGCATCCAAGGTCACCAATGAAGACATTGCTGATTATCTGGGGGGGCTTCCCAAAGAAAAGATGCATTGTTCGGTCATGGGCAAGTCTGCATTGAAAAAGCCATTGCCAATTACCGGGGAGTCCAGATCATGGAGAAACCCGGGGAACTGGTGTGTGAATGTTTTGAGGTGACCGACCTGGAAATCATTGATGCGGTCAAAGCCAACGGTCTGGAAACCACAGAGGATGTTACCAACTATCTTAAAGCCGGCGGTGGGTGCGGTAAGTGCCTGGAACGGATTGAAGAAGTGATCGACTCTGTCAAAGCCAAAGGATAATCCAGATGAAAGTGATCTATACGGACAACAACGCCACCACAAAAGTTGCGGATGAAGTCATTGAAGAGATGGTGCCTTATTTAGGGGAATTTTATGGGAATCCTTCTTCCATGCACACCTTTGGGGATCAGGTGGGCAAAAAGCTCAAACAGGCCCGGCAGAGGGTGGCAGACCTGATTCATGCCGATCCCGGGGAGATCGTATTTACTTCCTGTGGCACGGAAAGCGATAACAGTGCCGTTTTCTCAGCGCTCAATGCAAACCCGGATAAAAAAAGAATCATCACCTCTAATGTTGAGCATCCGGCCATATTAAACCTGTTCAAGTATCTGCAGGATAAGAAAGGGTATGATGCGGTGTTTATCACGGTGGATGAAAAAGGCCGCCTGGATTTAGACATGCTGTATGACAGTTTGTCCGATGACACTGCCATTGTCTCTTTGATGTGGGCTAACAACGAGACCGGCGTGATTTTTCCGATTCCGGAAATCGCAGAAAAAGTCACTGAAAAAGGAATTCTGTTTCACACTGATGCGGTACAGGCCGCCGGAAAAATCCCCATTGACGTGACATCGGCAAACGTGGACCTGCTCTCTTTGTCCGGCCATAAAATTCACGCACCCAAAGGCGTCGGTGTGCTGTACGTAAAAAAAGGAATCAAATTTCACCCCTACCTCATCGGCGGACATCAGGAAAAGGGTCGTCGGGGCGGTACGGAAAACACGGTATCCATCATCGGTCTGGGAAAAGCCTGCGAACTGGCGGCTAAGCATCTGCCGGTCATGGACACCCAGGTGAAAGAACTGCGGAATTATCTGCAGAACCATCTGCTGGAAAAGATTCCCGGTGTTTCGGTGAACGGGGATCCGGAAAACGGCTGCCCAATACCCTGTCCATCGGATTTGATGCAGTGGAAGGCGAATCAATTCTGCTGATGCTGGACAGGGAAGGCATCTGTGCGTCGTCCGGATCTGCCTGCACCTCCGGTTCCCTGGATCCGTCCCATGTGCTTATGGCCATGAAAGTACCGTTTAAGTCGGCTCACGGTACCATCCGGTTTTCCCTGTCTCATTTCAACACCAAAGAAGAAATGGATCATATCGTGAATACCATGGTTCCGGCCATAGAAACGCTCAGGGCCATGTCACCCTTCTGGAAAGACGGCAAAGTGGTAAAAGATCATGACAACGGACCAGGCCCTGGTATTCGGCATCCTTTTAATGACCCTGGTGCTGTTTGTCTGGGGAAAGGTCAGATATGACCTGGTGGCGCTGACGGCGCTTCTGATGGTGTCTGTCTTCGGCCTGGTTCCCATGGATCAGGTGTTTCTGGGATTCGGGCACCCGGCGGTCATTACGGTGGCAGCGGTGCTGGTCCTGAGCCGGGGACTGTTCAACGCCGGTGCCGTGGATCTCTTGTCCCGGCATATGGCAAAAGTGGGAACCGTTCCAACCCTTCAGGTGACGGCCCTGGCCCGGACTGGTGGTGATCTGCTCCAGCGTAATGAACAATGTCGGGGCTCTGGCCTTGCTGATGCCGGTGGCCATCTGGATGTCCCGCAAAAGTGGCCGATCCCCTTCGTTACTGCTCATGCCTCTGGCTTTCGGTTCCCTGCTGGGAGGACTGATTACACTGATCGGCACCCCCCCCAACATCATCATCGCGTTGTACCGGGTTGACACCGGGCTGCCTGCTTTCGGCATGTTTGATTTCGCACCGGTGGGACTCGGCGTTGCCCTGAGCGGCTTGGTGTTCATTTCCCTGTTCGGCTGGCGCCTGACCCCCAAACGGGAAGCCCCAGTCATCCCCTGACGAGCTGTTTGAAATAGAAAACTATATCACTGAGGTCATCATTCCGGAGGGGTCGAAATTTGTGGGACAGACCATTTTTCATCTGACTACCGCTATGGAAAAGGAGACCGAAGCCACTGTGGTGAGCCTGACTCGAAAAGAGGTTCACAAACCGGCCCCGTCCTGGTACGAAATTCTGGAATCCGGCGATGTGCTGATGGTAGAAGCGGCACCGGATGATCTCAAATCTTTGATGGACGGACTGGGGCTGGAACTGGCCGAGTGTAAGGGAGACTGTCGGGCCATCCTGGGATCCAAGGATATCCGGCTGATGGAAGCGGTGATCACCACGGAATCCACACTGCCGGGTAAAACGTCGGCCGGGCTTTATCTTCGAAGGCTTTACGGAGTCAACCTGCTGGCCATTGCGCGACGGGGTCGGCGGATTAACCAGCCCTGAGTCAGACCAAATTTATGACCGGGGATATCCTTTTGTTCCAGGGCACGGATGAGGCTTTGCAGACCGTGGTCAAAAAGTTTCAATGTCTGCCTCTGGCTGAACGGGAAATCCATATCGGCCGGCCGAAAAAAGTGGCGTTGTCCGTAGGCATCTTCGGAACCGCCATGGTCTTGTCCGCCACAGGTGTATTGCCGGTTCAGATCGCGTTGTGACAGCGGCCGTGATCATGGTCCTGGCCGGGGTCGTGCCTCTAGGAGAAATTTACGAGCACATTGACTGGCCCGTGATCGTGCTGCTCGGGGCCATGTTTCCTTTGGGCCATGCCCTGGAAAGTTCCGGCGGTGCCGCACTGATCGCCGAAAAACTGCTACTGCTGTCCAGTTTTTTTCCAGTACCGGAACCCTGGCCGTACTGCTGGCCGGCACCATGCTGTTGTCCAATGTGGTGAACAATGCGGCAGCCGCAGTTTTGATGGCACCCATTGCCATGACGCTGGCAAGAGAGATGGGGCTTTCTTCGGATCCGTTTTTGATGGCCGTGGCCGTGGGCGCTTCATGCGCGTTTCTCACGCCGGTGGGCCACCAGTCCAATGCCCTTGTCATGGGCCGGGCGGCTACCAGTTCGGGGATTACTGGCGCCTGGGACTGCCGTTGTCCATCATCGTGCTCCTGGTGGCGGTGCCGCTGATTCTGGTTTTCTGGCCACTGTCCCCGGTTCCGGCGGGTGAATCTGACATGGATGGGCTGTACCTCCGGGGTTTTGACAAGATAAAAGAAGATGGAAGAGTGCCGCCTCCGGTGGGGAGGATCATCCGGCCGAGACGTGTTCCATATCCTCTGTCGGCAGCCCTGTCATGAATCTGTCCGCTTGGGGTCTCACACAGGTGCTCTGGCAACGGGGCAAACGACAAGTATCACGCCTGGAACAGGGGAGTGGAGATGTAGCGTTCGCCGGTATCGCACACGATGAACACCACGGTTTTGCCCGGATGCCGGGCGGCCGTCAGTTTGGCTGCATGAAAATTGGCGCCTGAAGAGATGCCGCACAACAGGCCGTAAGCTTGTGCCAGTTCTTTGCCCCTTTAAAGGCCTGGTCTTCGGAAACCGGGACGACTTTATCGATGATGTCCCGGTTCAGGTTGGCGGGGACAAAACCGGCCCCGATGCCCTGAATCTTGTGGGGTCCCGGGCTGCCCCCGGACAATACAGGGGAAGCCTTCGGTTCCACCGCCACGGATATCAGACGGGGATTTTTCGTCTTAATCATTTCCGACACCCCGGTAATGGTGCCCCCGTGCCCACCCCTGCCACAAAGATGTCAATGTTCCCATCCAGGGCATCCCAAATCTCCGGGCCCGTGGTGGTGCGGTGGATCGCCGGGTTGGCCGGATTGGAGAACTGGTCCGGCATCCAGGCGTTGCCGGTTGTATTTACTATGTTCCGGGCCGCTTCGATGGCCCCTTTCATCCCTTTTTCCCCGGGCGTTAGGTGTAGCTGCGCCCCTAAGTGGGCCAGCAGCTTCCGGCGCTCGATACTCATGGTCTCGGGCATGGTCAGAATCAGTTTCAGCCCCTTGACCCGGCACACGAATGCCAGGGCGATGCCGGTGTTGCCGGAGGTGGGTTCAACGATCACCGTGTCCAGATTGATTTTTCCGGTTTCCTGGCCCTGATTGATCATGGCCAGACCGATGCGGTCCTTGACCGAGGACAGCGGATTGAAATATTCCAGTTTTCCAAAGATTTCCGCCCCACTGTCCTGGCTGGCTTTTTGTAGATAGACCAGGGGGGTGTTGCCGCAGGCTGCGGTGATATCAGGCAGTTTTTTCATTTTGAGGTTCCTTGTGTGAGGGCGGGTGTTTGTAAACCAGTTTGGGGGATTCCATGAACACTTTGGTATCCGGCGGGATGGAGGAAGTGAGCCACACGTTGCCGCCCACCACGGACCGGGCTCCGATCACGGTATCCCCCGCCTAAAATCGTGGCCCCGGAATAGACAATTAACGTCATCCTCAATGGTGGGATGGCGTTTGGCCCTCTGAGTTTTCTCCGGCATCCGGGGAAGGGACAGGGCACCGATGGTGACGTTCTGATAAATCCGGACATTGTCGCCGATTTTTGAAGTTTCACCGATCACAATGCCGGTGCCGTGATCGATGACAAACCGCCGTCCGATGGTGGCACCGGGATGAATATCGATGCCGGTCAGACTATGGGCCTGCTCGGACATGATTCGCGGCAGCTGGGGAATATTAAGTTTGTAGAGCCGGTGAGCAATCCGGTACACCATGGTGGCATACAGGCCGGGATAGGAAAAATCACTTCATCGTGGCTTTTGGCCGCCGGATCACCGGCATAGGCCCCGTTGACATCCCCGGCCAGTTCCCGGCGCAGATCCGGGATCGCTTTGATCAGTGTCAACGCTGCTTCGTGCCCCGGGGTTCGCATTCTGTGCAAGCCAGGTCATACCGGTGGCAGTCGTGGCGAAGCACATGAATGATCTGTTCAGATAAGATGTCGTACAGCTGGGAAATCGACTGTCCCATATGGTAGATCAGGTTGGCTGAGTCCACTTTTCCCTGGAGAAATATCCGGGAAAGAGCACCTCCCGGAATTTTTCTATCATGTCCCTCACAGAGATGGAAAAATGAATGGGTTCATCCCCGATATGGGCAAAACAGGTGTCATCATCTAAGGCTTGGATGATTTCTTCAATGGCTTCCGGCAAAGATCTGCGCGGATCAGGGACATGAGTGCCGCTGATTCGGCATACTAAAGGGGTTTGCAATAGATCATTCATTGTCTATTCTTCCTTTGTCTGGTTCGAAAAACTGAATGAAAACCGGGCATTTCCGGCAGGCCTCCATTTTTCCGCCCAGGACTGATAAGGTTTCCATTACACCGGTGCCATTGATGAACCAGCATAAATCACCGGATTTGAATTCCCATGCCGGACAGTTTTCCAGGCGGGTGCCCGAACACTCGTTGATATCCCAGCATTTCCGGGTATCCGGATCCGGATTCAAGGCTTGTAAAGTAGAAACAGGGCCTGACGTTCCACATGATGAGGAATCTTTCGCCAGCCCTGTTCATAACTGTGAATCGCCTTGATGGATATTCCCATCAGCTGTGCCAGCTCTTTCTGGGTCTTACTCAGCCGGGTCCGCAGGTGTTTGAAATTGGCAGGATCCATGTTCATCCTTGAAATCGGTTCATAAAACCGGGTTTTCACACCGGATAGCTTTAATATTCAAAAACATATACCACAGAGTGGTGGGTGTCAACGAAGAAATCTGTTCGGGGCTGAAAATTACACGGATCTGGTTGACGAATATATTTGTGGCATTACTTTATGATCAAAATTAGAATTAATAATGAAAGGAGCTTGAGGTAATTTATGAAACTGGATAAATTGACCATGAAATCCCAGGAACTGTTACAGTCCGCACACGAGCTGGCTCGGCGGAAAAATCATACCGCTATTGAGCCGATACATTTGTTGAACAGGCTATTGTCGGACCGGGAAGGGTTGGGGGCCGCGATTCTGAAAAAAATCGGGGGCAGATATGTCCGCTGTAACGGCAGAAGTGAAAAAAAGCGGTGGAAAATTTGCCCCAAGTGTCCAATCCGGCGGATATCTATTTGTCCCGGGACAGTCAGCAGGTGCTCGATACCGCATTCAAAGAAGCGGACAAGATGAAAGATCAGTATGTCAGCCTGGAGCATTTGCTGCAGGCCCTGGCCGGTGTCAAAGGAAAATCCGGGGAGATACTGACCCGTCAGGGCGTGACAAGAGATGCCATTTGTCCGTATTGAAGACATTCGGGGCAACCAGAGCGTGACCGACCAGAATCCGGAGGAGCAGTACCAGGCCTTGGAAAATACGGCCGGGACCTGACCCAGCTGGCCCGCACCGGCAAACTGGATCCTGTGATCGGCAGAGATGAGGAGATCCGGAGAATCGTTCAGGTGCTGTCCCGGCGGCGCAAGAACAATCCTGTGCTCATTGGTGAGCCCGGTGTGGGAAAGACCGCCATTGTGGAAGGTTTGGCACAGCGCATCGTGGAAGGAGACGTGTCCGATTCCCTGAAGAACCGCCGGGTGGTGGCCCTGGACATGGGTGCATTGCTGGCCGGCGCTAAATTCCGGGGAGAGTTTGAGGAACGGCTCAAAGCGGTGCTCAAGGAGGTGGAAACGGCTGAAGGTGAGATCGTTCTGTTCATCGACGAATTGCACACGGTGGTCGGTGCCGGGGCATCCGAAGGGTCTGTGGATGCGTCCAACATGCTCAAGCCGGCCCTGGCCCGGGGAGCCCTGCGGTGTGTGGGAGCCACCACGTTGAACGAATACCGCAAATATATTGAAAAGGATGCTGCCCTGGAGCGGCGGTTTCAGCCGGTTATGGCCAAGGAACCCAGTGTGACGGACACCATCTCCATTCTTCGGGGACTTAAGGAAAATATGAGGTGCATCACGGAATCCGCATCAAAGACTCCGCCCTGGTGGCGGCGGCGATTTTGTCCAACCGATATATCGCGGACCGGTTTTGCCGGACAAAGCTGTGGATTTAATCGATGAATGTTCATCCAGACTGCGTATCGAGATCGATTCCATGCCCAGGGCCATTGACGAGGTGCAGCGCAAATCACCCAGGCACAATTGACGCCAGCCCTGCTTAAGGAAAAGGATCCGGCGTCAAAAGAGCGTCTGGAAAAGCTGGAAAGGGAAATTGCCGCCATGTCCGAGGAGATTGGGCCCATGAAAATGCACTGGGACAATGAGAAAAGTCTGATTCAGCAGATTTCTGGGATCCGCGAGGAGCTGGACAGGAACCAGACCGAAGCCCAGGTGGCGGAACGCGCTGGTGATCTGGAAAAAGTCGCCCAGATCCGGTACGGCACCATGATCCAGCTGCAGCGGGACCTGGAAGATAAAAAGAAAGAACTGGGTGACCTGCAGCAGACCAGCCGGATGCTCAAGGAAGATGTGGATGAAACCGATGTGGCGGAAGTGGTGTCTGCCTGGACCGGTATCCCGGTATCCAAGATGCTGGAGGCGGAACAGGAAAACTGGTGCACATGGAGGATTATATTAAACGCCGGGTCATCGGCCAGTCCCAGGCCATTGATGCAGTTTCCAATGCGGTGCGGCGGGCCCGGTCCGGACTGTCTCCCGAAGACCGGCCCATCGGAACGTTCATTTTCATGGGGCCCACCGGGGTGGGCAAGACCGAGCTGGCCAAATCTTTGGCCGAGTTCATGTTTGACAGCCAGCAGGCCATGGTGCGTTTGGACATGTCCGAATACATGGAAAAACATTCCGTAGCCAGGCTCATCGGCGCTCCTCCCGGATATGTGGGATATGATGAAGGTGGTTTTCTGACCGAAACCGTGAGACGTAGGCCCTATTCCGTGCTGCTGTTCGACGAGATCGAGAAAGCCCATCCGGATGTGTTCAACATCCTGCTCCAGGTGCTGGATGATGGCCGAATGACTGACGGGCACGGCCGGACCGTTGATTTCAGAAATACCATTATCATCATGACCTCGAACGTGGGATCCCGGTTTCTTCAGGATGCGGGTTCAGGCGGCGGATTTTCCAAAGAGGAGCTGGACCAGGGTGTCTCCCGGGCGCTGAAAGAGGTATTCCGTCCCGAATTCCTGAACCGGATCGATGAAATCATCACGTTCCACGCATTGGACCGGGAACATATTGGACATATTGCCGGTATCCAGATGAGACATCTCAACCGGCGTTTGTCAGACCGGGGTCTGACCATTGAACTGGATGACGCTGCCATGGGCTATCTGGCGAAAAAAGGATATGATCCTAGTTTCGGAGCCCGTCCCTTGAAACGGGTCATTCAGCGGGAGATCGAGAATCCGCTGTCTCTGTCCCTGTTAAAGGGGGAGTTTGTCAAAGGAGAGACAATCCGCTTTACAGTGGATGATACCGGACAGGGACTGGTGTTCGGGCATTGACGTCTGAATTGACAGTTGGAACGGATATCGGGATCGGATGAATGAATCCTGATGCCGAACCTGATGTCAGAACCGCTCACTGAATTCCCTGGCATCCTGATTATTGTTCAAGAACCGATACAAGGTGGCCCGGCCGATTCCGAGAACCCGGGCTGCCTTGGATTTGTTTCCCCCGGTTCTGGTCAACGCCGCCTTGACCGAGGTGGTATCCAGCCTGCCTTTGACGGGTCCGGATTCGGGAACCAAATCAGGCTGATGGTCCGGGGACAAAGCGGTCAAAGGGGACAGGGGCAGACCGGATCCCCGGGTGACCTCCGGAGGCAGGTCTGAGGGCAGGATCTGTCTGCCCCGGCACCGCACTACGGAAAACTGGATCACGTTTTTTAATTCCCGGACATTGCCGGGCCAGTCGTAATCCAGCAGCCGATTCAGGGTTTCACCGGAAAGGACCGGCATGGATGCATTGTTTCCTGTTCCGCCTGTTTGAGAAAATGGGCTGCCAGCAAAGGGATGTCGTTTTTGCGCTTCCGCAGCGGGGGCAAATGAATGGGAATGACGTTGAGCCGGTAATACAGGTCTTCTCTGAACCGGCCGGACCGGACCTCTTCTTTCAGGGATTTGTTGGCAGCGGAAATAATACGGACGTCCACGGATGCCCTTTTTCTCCGCCCACCTTTTCAAAGGTGCCTTCCTGAAGAAACCGCAGCAGCTTCACCTGGATCTTCAAGGGCAGCTCCGTGACTTCATCCAGAAACAGGGTGCCCTGGTGCGCCAGTTCAAACCGTCCTTTTCTTTCCTTGACCGCCCCTGTGAAAGCGCCTTTGACATGCCCGAACAGCTCGCTTTCCACAATGCCTTCCGGAATGGCGCCGCAGTTCACCGGCACAAATGCGCCGTTCCCATAGGCGGAGATATCATGAATCGCGTTGGCCACCCGTTCCTTGCCGGTACCGGTTTCACCGGACACATGCACGGGATAACTGTACAACGCCACATCCCGGATCTGTTGGAAAATCTCCTGCATGGTGCGGTCTTTACCGATAATGCCGTTGAAATTGGACAGGGTTTCCGCTTTCAAAGACAGGTTGATGGAATCAGTCAGATCCCGGAATGATGCAATGACGCCTTTGAACTCTCCCTGATTGTCGATAACTGGTGAAACGCTCATTTCCAGATGCCGGGTATCCCCTTCGCGGGTGACAAAATTGATCGGATATTCTTTGGTGTCAGAAAAAAATCAGGGATATCATTGCAGAATGAACATTTGGTGCCGCAGAAAGGGGATCCGAATATCTGATGGCAGTCCTTTCCCAGCACTTCCTGTTTGGTGTATCCGGTGATTTTCTCTGCTTCTTTGTTGAATACCGTGATAATTCGTTTTGGTGTGTGGGCGATGACGCCCTGTTTGAGATTGTCCAGCACCAGATTCAGGTTGTCCCGGTCAAGCAGGCTGTGGGCAGGGTTTGTCATAACATGTCATCTTTGGCGGCAAAAAGGTTCATATGGCACACATCTGATGCCTTAAATGACACGTTTATGTATCAATCGCAATGATTTTTTTGGTTTCCAGGGAAGAGCGGTTCAATCCTCTTCCCAGGCAATACAGTCCTTGGGACAGTTTTTCACGGCCTCATAAATAGCTTCATCCTCGTAGTCATCAAGCTCCCGGATCTGGACAAAGCCGGAATCATTGATTTCAAAGGCATGCGGGGCCACCTCCACACAGATTTCACACAAAATGCAGGAGCCCAGGTCAATGGCCGGTCGTTTCATGCTGTTCATCATCCTTTACGGTATTATACCACCACCCTTTGTTGATATGCGCCTGTTTTTCTTTTAACGCCAGATCCAGAATCCGGTACCCGGAGTCCAGCAGAATGCCGTAAAGCACCCCGCATCCGGGGTCTTCATGGTGATCATATCCCAGGTGTGCCAGGTCGATCATTTCTTTGGCCAGATCAATGGTGCGGGCGATATTTTTATCACATTTTTTGTCAGTCATCCAGTCAAATCTCTTTTTCGGGTTGCTTTCAGAACCAGGTCGCAGATACGAACGGTCTTGAAATCCCATCCCGTGTACAGGTCGATTTCCGACCGGTCCGCTGACAGATTTTCCGGCAGCATGTCCGGCGCCGCCCCTCCGGCATTGGCCGATACCCGGACGGCATATCCCCGTTTTACCGGATCTGAGTCTTTCAGAAACGGAAGGATCAAGCGGACCTGTGGGCGGTGAATTTGTCGGGTGCGGCAGCCGTATAGGTGCCGATCCCCCACAAAATGCCCTGCTGAAGATCGGGATTGTCAATAAAATTGGCTCTGGGATCCAGAAATGAAAACAAAATGGAGTCAAATTCTGCGGCCAGGCCCGGATGCCGGCTCACGAAGTTCCCCCATGGCTTCAGCCGAACCCCAGCCGATGCCGCCGGACTCATCATTGAGATTCCATAGAATCCGCCGCATCAGGTCCCGGGCCCTTTCCATGTGGGTTTGTGCCAGTCGATATCCAAGATGGCCCATGGCCGTCACGCTGCGGAACCGGATCAGCGCGTCCGGGTTGTAAAAATGGGAAAACAGATGCCCTTTCAATTGATTTTCCGGAAATTGGATCAGCCGTCCCAGTGCTGTTCCCCGGTCCGGGTGGGTTAGGATCTCTTTGACTTGGTGCCGGATTTTTTTTGCCGCGGGGTCTGGTCATAATTTTCCTGCTGTCAATGAAATAAATAGTTATAAAAATTTTTGCATAAATTGTGCCAGAAATGGCGGACAGAGAGGACCTTTGTCTTAATTAACCGGCAGCACCCAGGAAAATTGTAATCAATCGGGGGCTAAGCGGCCGAAAGGGTCTTCTGTCGCAGAAAGTCCAGGGTGAATGAAGCCCTGCCGCCGGTATTCAACCCGGTCATCGATGATATACCGGGACCGGCCCTCTTAGCACTTTCCTGCCATATAAGGCCAAAATCAGGCAAGTGGCTTTTTAGCATGAATGGACTTGACAGGACCGGGACATTTATTCTATATAGCGAATTAAATTCTGTATATAGAATAAATATCTGGGTCAGGGGGCAGAGGGGCTGGATGGATAAAAAAACAAAATCATGTCTGACAGGCCGGTGTCACCGGCAGTGAGTCAGGCGGCCCAGCTGTTGCTGTATCTGGGCAGTCAATCGGGAACGGACACGACCCTGACCCGGATTTGTGAGGCCATCGGCATTCACAAAAGCAAAGGGTATTCCATTTTGAATTCATTAGGCGAATACGGATTTGTCACCCGGGATGAAAACAGCAAGACCTATTCACTGGGTCCTGCCGTTATCCCATTGGGAGCCAGGGCGATTGATGATATAGATATCCATGCGGCTGCCAGGACCCATCTTCAAGCCCTGGCCCGGGAAACCGCCTGCACGGTCCTGCTGGGAATCGTATCCAGCGATCGGTTTTACGTGGTCGGTAAATATGACGGCAATGCGATGGTGTCTTTGACCATTCGCCAGAATCAGTGTTTTCACATCACCCACGGGGCCCATGGCAAAGCCATTGTGGCAGCGATGGATAAAGGCATCAGAGAAAGGATACTGGCATCATCGCAGCTGCTGTTTTACGGCGAAGACGCCCGGGTGGACAGGGCGCGGCTGGAATCGGAATTTGTTCAGTGCCGGGAAAATGGATATGCTGTGGACAATGAATCCATGACGGCCGGGATACGTGCGGTGGCGGCCCCGGTGTTCGATCACCGGAATGCGGTTTTCGCGGGCGTGGTGCTGGCGGGGATGTTCGGAGAAGATGAAATACCGGCCATGGGAAAAAGGGTTGCGGCCATGGGCCGGTGGATTTCCCGGCAGGCCGGTGCATCAGAATAAACAAAGGAGGAGTTTATGAGCCTGAAAGATGGGGTTGAGATTGTCAAAACCACCACATGGTCGCCGGGACCGGGGTGTCACGGGGGCTGCGGGGTCTTGGTCCATGTCAAGGACAACCGGGTCGTCAAGGTGGAAGGGGACCCGGATCATCCCTGGAACCAGGGACGGCTGTGTTCCCGTTGCCTGTCCATGACCCAGTACATGTATCATCCGGACCGCCTGAAAACCCCGTTGAAGCGGGTCGGAAGAAAAGGGGAGGGAAAATTTGAATCCATCTCCTGGGACGAGGCCTTTGACCTGATCGAAGAAAAATGAAAAAATCCGGGAAAATTTCGGTCCTGAATCAGTGATCTTTCACCAGGGCACGGGCCGGGACATTGGGGGATGGATCTCCATGCTGGCTTACGCCTATGGCAGTCCCAACTGGATGTTCGGGCTTTCCGGAATCTCCTGCTACACGCCCCGGTTGATGATGATGTCCATCACCCAGGGGGATTTTGCCGTAGTGGACGCGTCCCAGTGGCATGAGAAACGGTATGATGATCCCGGGTACCAGATTCCGGAGACCGTGACCATCTGGGGCAGAACCTGCCTGCCACCTGTCCGGACGGTTTTTGGGCACTGGTATGTGGACTTGATGAAAAGAGGTACCCAGCTGCTGGTGATCGATCCCCGGTGCACTTGGATCGCCTCCCGGGCTAAACTGTGGCTCCAGCTGCGGCCGGGCACTGATGCGGCCCTGGCCCTGGGATTCATCCATGTGATTCTTAAGGAAAACCTCTGGGATCAGGCGTTGTGGAAAATGGACCAATGCGCCGTTTCTGGTCATGGAAAGGATGAGGCCTTTGCTGCTGCGGAAGCCATATCCGGACCGGGCGATCAAATGAGAATTTCGTGGTGCATGATGCAGGTTTAGGTGAATTTGTGGTGTGGAATTCAAAAGATCAGTCATACAAGCGATCCGGCATAGTACCGTCGCTGACCGGCGAATTCAGTGTGACCCTGACGGACGGGTCCCCAGCAGCCGTCAAAACCGTCTGGACCCTGTATCAGGAGAACGCGGCCGCCTACACGCCTGAAAAGGTGTCCGACATCACCTGGGTGCCGGCGGACAAAATCGTTGAAGGGGCCAGGATGTATGCGAAAAGTGCCCCATCAGCCCTGCATTGGGGACTTCCCATCGATACCATTCCCTCAACCATTCCCACGTCCCAGGCCATCAATCATCTGTGGTGCCTGACCGGGAACCTGGATATTCCCGGTGGCAACGCCATTGCCAGATATGCCTGTGATGTGGTCACTTATCCCTACCATTCCGGCGGCGCGATTCTAAGTCTGCCCGATGAGGTGGCCAAAAAGCGGATCGGAATGAACGAGTATGGCCCAATCCGGGATTTCAGGGCCTGGGCCCAGCCGGACAAGGTGTTGGAGCAGATTTTTACCGGTGATCCTTATGAAATCAAGGGCATGTGGATCCAAACCGCCAACCCTCTGGCCTGTACCGGCATGGAACCCCGCAAGTGGCGGGATGCCATCAAAAAACTGGATTTCACGGTATGCGTGGATCTGTTTATGACACCGACAGCCATGCTGTGCGATGTGATTCTGCCCGCCGCCAGTTTTCTGGAAAAGATTCGCTCAAGGCTGGTGGGTGCCGCTCCAGGCCATCAAAAAACCGTGGAGGTGGCGGAATGCAAATCTGACATCGAAATCAATCTGGAACTGTGCAAGCGGTTCATGCCGGATTTTCCCTATGATTCCACCCGGGATCTGTTTGACAGCCTGCTGGCATCTGCAGGCATGACTTACAAAGAACTGCAGGAGAAAACCTGGATCATGCCACCGGACGGTCACCCCAGCAAACCCTATGTCCGGTATGAAAAGGACTGCTGCGGCCGGACGGCAATCAAGGATTCAGAACCCCTTCCGGAAAAATCGAACTGTTTTCTTCATGGCTTGAAAAATGGGGGCTTGCTCCCCTGCCGTATCATGAAGAACCCCCATACAGCCCGGTCAGCACCCCGGATCTTTTCAAGGAATATCCATTGATCCTGTGTACCGGCCGCCGAATGGGGTCCTATTTTCATTCGGAACACCGGCAGATTCCCTGGTTAAGAGAACAGCAGAAAGAGCCGGTACTGGAAATTCATCCCGATACCGCGGAAAATTGGGCATCGGCAATGGGGAAAAAGTGTGCGTGGAAACTGGCTGGGCAAGATCACGGTCACGGCTCTGACGACACCGATCATCCATCCGGATGTGGTCATGGCCGAACATGGCTGGTGGTTTCCGGAAAAGAGGGGGCCGAGCCCTCTCTGTTCGGGGTATGGGATGTCAACGTCAATCAGCTCATCCCCATGTCCAATGAAGGTAAAGGCGGGCTGGGAGCACCCATCAAAAGCATGTTGTGCCGGGTATACAAGGCGAAAGGATAGGGATCATGTCAGAATATGCAATGCTCATCGATTATGAATACTGCACCGGGTGCAAAAGCTGTGAGGTGGCCTGCAAACAGGAATATCACCGACCTTCGGGCCGGGTGGGCGGGGTGGAAGTCAAGGAGTTTATCCATCGGCTCCCCAATGACCAGCTGTTTATTACCTATATTCCCACGTTTACCAGAGCGTGCGTGTTTTGTGCGGGAAGGGTGAAGCAGGGCCTGGCGCCCGCGTGTGTCAAGCACTGCATGGCCAGCATCTTGACCTTTGGCAAACTCGATGATCTTCAGCAGCAAATTCCGGAGAAGCGCAAGGCAATTCTCTGGACCAAAGGTTAAGCGAAACGGAATCCGGCGCTCACCAGCCAGGCAAACTGAATCGGGAAATATGGGTCGTTTGCACCGGACGGCCGGAATGATGGCGTCAGCCGCAGCAATTCCACTCTGGACCGCGGCATGGATGCCTTCCCCATATCCAGGGTGGACAGGCCGGCGGCATCGCCGATGACAAATACATTGTCCGGCGTGGTACCGGCCGGGTCATGCCGCAGATAATAGGTATGCCCGGCTGGGTTCCCGGGATTCCGGTCCAGAAACCCTCTGTCCATCAGGCGGCGGACAAACCTGCGCCAGTGATCCATGATGGTGGTTCCCCGGGCGGTTAGGCGGTGCTGTTTGCCGCCGATACCGATGTTGATCCATCCGCCCTTTTTGGGCAGATACCAGGCATATCCCGGCAGGCCGTTTTCCAGATACCAGATGTGGCATTCCCGGATTCGCCGGTGGCCCGGAAATTCCATTTCCACCGCAGATATCCGGGCGTGTTCAGACCGGACCGGCAACGGGGGCACAAAGGCGCGGTGAACCGGGCAATGGGTGCCGCCGGCCCCAACCAGGCAGCGGCATTCAAACCGATCATCGATGATGTACCGGGACCGGTCCTTATGGATCTTTTCCACCTTATGGGTGTGCACCCGCACCCCGGATCTTTGGATCAGCCAATGGTCGAACTCGATACGGCGGACCGCATACTGGTGTGTTTTCACCGGCAGAGGGATTCCGAACAAGTGGAAGTGAATCCGGCGGATCCGGGTCAATGCTTGAGGATAGGACTCAAGGGGGCATTCAAGGTCGTTGAACACATCAGGTGAGATCCATCCGGCGCACAGTTTTTTCCTGGGAAATCTCTGTTTATCCAGAATGATGACATCCATTCCATTTTTTTGAGATGGGCTGCGCAGGCAGACCCTGCCGGGCCTCCGCCCACGATGACTACATCTGAATAGGCCATGGCAGATCTCATGAAATCCGGCAGTCCGGTTTCGGCAGGCCGGGACGGGTCAGAACGATCTGCCACAGTTGCATGGACCGTGCCCGGAACCCCCGGCAGAGCTGAGCAGGTAATATTCCCACATCCGGTAAAATCTGTCTCCATACCGGTCTTTGAGCCGGGGCCATGCGGCTTTGAAATTTTTGTACCAGGCCATCAGGGTTTTGTCATAGTCTTCACCGAAATTATGCCAGTCTTCCATGACAAACAGCCCTTCCATGGCCGTTCCCAGTGCTGAAATGGACGGCAGTACAGAATTGGGAAAAATGTATTTGGCGGTCCAGGGGTTGCAGATCTTGGTGGTGACATTCCCTCCGATGGTATGCACGAACGCGATTCCGTCCTTTTTAAGCCGTTTGTGGGTCAGTTCCATATAGGTGCGGTAATTTTTAATTCCAACATGCTCCATGAGGCCGATGGATACGACCCGGTCATACGTGCCCTTGGAATTGCGGTAGTCGTCCAGCCGGATATCCACGGGCAGTCCTTTACAGTATTCTCTGCCGAACTGGGCCTGTTTGTTTGATACCGTGAATCCCGTCACCGAAGCCTGGTATTTTCCGCGGCATACCGGGCAAATCCGCCGAATCCGCATCCGAGTTCCAGAACGGTCATTCCCGGAGTCAGGGCCAGTTTCCGGCAGATCAGCTCCAGTTTGGATTCCTGGGCCTCGTCCAGGTTCCGGGAATTTTTCCAGTATCCGCAGGTATACTGCATCCGCGGATCCAGCATCGCCTGGTAAAGGTCATTGCCGATGTCATAATGATGCTGGCCCACTTTAAAGGCGCGTTTGCCGGTCTGGAGATTGAAAATTCTCGCCAGAAGGGCGTTTCGTGCGGCGATACGGTCCTGTTTGATTTTGGCGGGAAGATCAGCCCGAAGCACTTTGTTTATGAACGCATCAACAGCCGAACATTCCCACCAGCCATTCATGTAGGATTCCCCCAACCCCAGGGTCGGAGAAGCCGCCAGCCTTTGATAAAATCGATCGTCACGGATACGGATATCAAACGGCCGGTTTCCGTTTACCTGGATACCGGCATAGGTCATCATTTCAGAAAAAAAGTTTTTTGCCCGCCCCAGCGTCATTATGTTCCTCCAAATATCTCCACTTTTGGTCCGAGTCATGAGGTAGAAAGCTATTTTATAGCGAATCCGGCCGAAATTTCAAACAGTTTCTTGGAAAAATATACCTCAGAAGATAAACAAACAGACGGGAATCCTTAACGGTTCTTAAAAAAGAGCCAACCATGTTTGAAAGAATACATTCCTATGATATTTTTTTCCAGCAGTTGGATTCATGTGATTCACAATGCAGAGAGGAAATATGTTTATGTATTTCAAGCAGATGACAGTTGGAAAATGGAGATGCCTTTCCTCAGTCATCGGGTTCCCCGGCGCAAAAGTGGCCTGTGTGGTGGATCCGTAAAGGGATGTGCAGGGGTATATTGAGCCGGCCCGCAAAAAACGTGATGGAGATCACCCGGATTTTTGAAACCCATCTTCACGCGGACCATGTCGGCGGAAACCAGGAACTCAAATCCCGCACCGGGACCCCTTGGGCCTTTTTTGCACCCGGCCCAGGTCAAGGCCCAGATTGAAAAAGGGTCATGGTTCTGGATACCCGGGATACAGCCGCATTCTGAAGGAGCATATTCCCGGATCCATCAATACCGGGTTTGCCAGACAGGCCGCCAACTGGATCGGCGTGGCGATCGAGCCCGAGGCCCGGCTGATTCTGATCGCCACGGATGAAGCCTCTATGAAACGATGACGGTTCACCTGCACCGCATCGGGTATCTTTACGGCGGTATGTCCGCATTGATGAACAGCGGCGGCGACGTGGTCTGATCAATGCTGTCCGCCACAGGGGCCCCGGGGCTGCCTGTGGCGGATTCAGAATCAATCAAAGGCGTTGTCTACGGTCCACACTTTCCAGACATTGCCCACCAGATCGGGTCCGGGTTCCAGAACCGCTTTGCCGGGTTTCCATCCCGAAGGCGTCGCTTGGTGCCTTTGCCGTCCCTGACCAGCCGGAATGCCTGGACCTGGCGCAGGGTTTCATGGATATTACGTCCCACCGGCGGCGCCACCATTTCATAGGCCTGCACAACACCGTCCGGATCGATTAAAAACCGGCCGCGGATGTCCACGCCGTTCTCCTCGTCATACACGCCGTAAATTTTGCCGATGTTTCCGCCGCCATCCGACAGCATGGGAAACGGGACGGTTTTGACGGTAACCATTTTGGACAGTTCCTTGTCCACCCACATTTTATGGACAAACATGCTGTCAACACTCATGGTCAGTACCTGAACGTCCAGGGCTTCAAATTCTGCATGTTTCTCGGCGACCGCCGAGATTTCAGTGGCTCAGACAAAAGTGAAGTCGCCGGGGTAAAACACAGGACTATCCATTTTCCCAGGTAATCCGATAGTTTAACAGATATAAATTCTTTTGAAGTAAGCCGGGCTGTGAAATCCGGGCTTTTGGCCGATCTGGATCATGGGTGGTCTCCTTGTGCCACAGGGTTGAGTTGCGGGGTTTTCTTCAGGTTTTCTACTTTGGCCGAGGGACGCTTGCATCCGACGGCGGGTTTGTCAGCCATAGACGATCTCCTTGATGGATGGTTTCGGCATTGAAACCTCTATTGTCCACAGAGGAGATCAATGCCAAAATCAAGATAGGATAAGATCCTGTTTGCTGTCAATCAAAAAAGGAGTTATTCCGGTTCCCATCCGCCCCCAAACGCCTTGTATACAGCGACCAGGCTGACAGCGGACTGACCCATGGACTGGGCCAGCTGATCCTGGGATGCTGCCAGCTGGCGCTGCATGTCCAGAACGTTCTGGAAATTGACAAGACCCGTGATATACAGCGACTGGGACAATTTCACCGACTTTTGAGTGGAAGCCACCGCCTGATTCAGCGCAGCCAGAGTGGCGCCTTCATTGATATAGGCGGCCAAAGCATCTTCGCATTCCCGGAACGCGGTGAGTACCGTCTGTTCATATCGGGCCAGGGCGGCCCGGGTGGCGGCCTCTTCCATTTGAACCCGGCTTCGGGTTAGTCCGCCGTTAAAAAGGGGCCAGGTGAAAGAAGGCCCAATGCGGTGTTTCTGTGCACTAGACGAGAGAAATTCGCCGGAATCCGAGGACGTCAGGGAAAACATGCCGTCCAGGGTCAGAGCCGGGTAGAAATCCGCACTGGCGACACCGATTCTGGCGGTCTGGGCCGCCAGAAGGCGTTCTGATGCACGGATATCCGGGCGGTTCCTCACCAGTTCGGCTGGCAGCATTTCGGGCAGTGGGGATGCCATGGGAATCCATTTCGGTGTCAGAAATTGATTGAGTTCGCCGGGCAGGCGCCCGGTCAGCAGGCTCAGTGCATTCAAGGCTTCGGTCTGCTGGGTTTTAAGGGCCGGCAGCCAGGCTCGGGTGGACGACAGGTTCATTTTTGCCTGGTGCACATCCAGCTCACCGGTCAACCCGGCGTCAAACCGGTCCTGAACCAGTTGCAAGGTCTCTTTCTGGAGTGTCACATTTTTCTGTGCAAATGCATACCGCTGCTGGGCCGTGCGCAGCCGGATATAATCGGATGCTGCCTGGGCCTGGAGCATCACCATAAGATTGCGCCGGTCTTCGATGGATGCGTCCCACTCTGCCCGGGCCGCTTCCATGCTCCGGCGAATTTTGTGCCAGATATCGATTTCCCAGGACATTACAATCCGGCCGGTACATCCAGGTGGGATTACCGGCGACCGACTGGCTGGTGGGATTGCGGACCCGTTCGCTTCCCGCTCCCGGCTGATGCCGCCCTGGGCATGGATCATGGGCATCAGGCCGGACCGGGCCATGCCATAGGCTGCGGCATAGCTGTCCAGGCGGGCCGTTGCCGCCGCCAGATCCTTGTTTTGTTCTTTCACATCTGACACCAGCCGGGTCAGGTCCGGATCATCGAAAACGCGCCACCATTCATCATGCAATTTCGTGGGTGCGAATGACGACAGGTTGTCTGCGGTTTCAGTAACCTGCCAGGTTTCGGGTAACCGGGGCGACGGTGACTGAAAGTCAGGGCCGACAGCCGTGTTACAGCTTGTCAAAAAAAGGGGAGGACAATTAATTGACACAGGACGGCCTGGATTTTCAGTGGAAAAGAGACGTTGTGTGGTTTCATCCAATACCCCCGTTTGATCAATGGTTTGCACGGTCGTCAAATTTTTATTCTTCGCTGCATATAGGACAGCCCATTTGTCTTTGTCAACTTAAAATGCCATTATGGCGGGTGACAGATATCAGAAAAATATTTTGCATTTAGCACGCTTTTTGTCGTATTTTGTAAAAATAATAAACCCAGATGAAGGATGGAAGGATGATGCTGGATTCAATCGCACCCGATGATATCAGAAAATTAATAGAAACCTATGTACAGGGCTATTCGGAAACACAACAGATGCCGGATTACTGGCGAAAACCCTTGGCTGCCTTTGCCGTGGCAGATGATCGGTTCAGGATTCTGCCGGAAATCGCGGCCCCGGACCATGCCCTTCCCGAAGAGCTGCTGCCGGGCGGCCGTACTGTGATCGTGTTTTTGTGCCGTTCAACAAAGCACTGGCCAAAGAAAACCATAATGGCGCCAGACCCTGCCGGAACTGGGGCCTGGCTTATCAGGCCACCAATACCCTGATCAATCGTTTGTGTGAACACCTACAGCAGTTTCTGGAGGGCCGGGGATACGCCTGTGCCCTGGTGCCGGCTACCCATAATTTCGATCACGAAAACTGATGGCACGGTGGTCCCATAAACACCTGGGGTATATTGCCGGGCTGGGGCGGTTCGGGGTGAACGCCCAGTTCATCACCCC
>LQAG01000188.1_pt1 | contig 24843 bp, 36 predicted proteins | sample 1535801 | NCBI WGS metagenome assembly LQAG01 (sample SAMN04331584, study PRJNA305678) | bioreactor metagenome | isolation source: bioreactor_3 inoculated with Wadden Sea sediment 1st replicate of a... | place: Germany:Bremen | reverse complement strand
TGGTTAAGAAAAAAAAATGTTTCTTTTTGATATACTATACAATCATCTGAGTTTTCTCAAACACACGAAAACTCAAATCAATGCTAAAAAAAAAATTCATCTCAGGCAAAGGGCAGTGGTCTCAGAACTAAACGATGATATCAGCGATGAAATTATCAATAAAATACAAAGAATCAAATCGATTTGTTGACGAAAAAGAAATTTAACCCTTCAGGATTATGGGTATTATTAAAATTGTCTGAAAGACAGTCCCTCACTTTTCAAGCAGTATGGTGACATAGGCACTGTATCTTTGTAAGGGTTTAAACTTCAGAAAGAACTGATCTATTGTTTTGTTGTAAACAAAATTTGTTTTTGAAAAAACTACTCTCCTTGAATTTCACCCGTTTAAAATATCTTTCAAACAGAACGGCATCTGAGAATTTAAGCGGCTGGTCCGTTCCCACATGCGTTGAGAAAAGGTGATGCCTGGCATAACGAAGCAGATTGATCACCGGATTATGTCTTAACGGCTCACAGAATGCCGCCCTGCCTCCCGGTTTCAGCACCCGGGCGATTTCAGGCAGACATTTATCCAGCTGCAGGTGGTGAAGAATGGCATTGCCGAACACATAGTCAAATTCCTCATTTTCATAGGGTAGCACTTCCCCGTCCGCCGCCTGAACCTCAGCATTGGACAACCCATTGTAATCCAGCCGTTTTCTCACCAGCTCCACACTTTTTCCGATATATCAAATCCTTTGACGCTTTCAGCCTTTTTGGCCAGGGCGATGGTGGCCCATCCTCTCCCGCATCCAAAATCTAAGACCCGGATCCCGGGTTGTCCGATACGATCGAAAAATCCATACACCGGGCGCAGGGTGTTCTGTCCGTTGAAAATCTGTTCATAGGATTTGGTGTATTCCAGATCTTCTGACTGAGCCATCCGTTTCGAGGCCCTCTCATCCCATTTTTCCTTTTCAACATCATATCGTCCCATACCTTTATTCCTCTCAAAAAATAGCGTCAATTGTCTACTGTCAGTTCGATATCATCAACCATTATGTCTATCGGCTCATCATCATGCGTGGTGTATAAAACCAGTTTCAGCACATTGGCATTTTCTGATATTCGGGCAGAGGCGTTAACCATCACCCACCGGCGTGATTCAGGTTGACCCGGCTTTATCCGGATACTGTCATATGGCGTTTGCGTATAACCCATGACCGCGGGCATTTCCGTTTTAACGTCATGGTGGTTATTTGTGATCTCCACAAGGCTCAGCACCGGACAATCCCTGAATTTTATCTGGTTGGCCAGAATTTTGTAACTAAGGGTCACCTGTTTTCCCCTTGCCAGGGATACGCCATAAGGACTGACCCGGTTTGACAGCCAGGTGACCGGCCGGGCGCCCCTGCCTGTAAAAGCCGGATCAGCAAATGTCCCCTGTGCCATTTTTATGCGGAGTGCACGGCCGTGTCCACCGGATGGATTCTCAATGGAAAGGATAGGGGTTCCTTTCGGACCGGGATGCCTGAGGTTGTTCCATGCCCAGTGTGCCGGTTTTCCTGACCGGTCAGTCAGTTCAAAATCACCGTTTTTCACCAGGTTCCGGTGTTGGAATGATTCAGCAAGACGGGTTTCAGCCACCGGATCCCGATAGGCCACAAACGAATTGCCGAACAGGGAAAGGTAGAATTCTGACGGGTCATGCGGGTTGATGGTCAGTGTGTGGTAATTGCCCTGAAATTTTTTCAGGTGTTCCCAGTCCACCCGTTCCCATGTCACTCCCGCATCCATACTTCTCATGACCCCGGCATACCTGACCACCGCATACACAATATCCGGAAGTTCCGGATTGATGGCCACGGAAGTCGGCTCTCCATTTTCGTTCTTTCGTTTTTCAGGCAGCCATTCATCGGCGGATAAAACCAGATGCCAGGTGTCTCCCCCGTCAACGGTTTTATGAATACCGGCTGCTGACTTTATCTTGGCAGGGCCGGTGCCGGGCACAACAGCGGCATACGCGATGTCCGGATTCCAGGATGAACCGCCATCTCCACCGCGCCGGCCAGATTATCCCCCTTTCTCTCCCAGGACCGACCCCCGTCCATGGACTTAAATATGCCGCCGGAATGATCATAGGATTTCCGGATCCGCTTTGCCGGCCGTTTCCCTCCCCGGGTGGAAGAAGCCATGTACAGGATATCCGGATAATCCCTGCAATAATCCAGGCTCATCAACGGAAACGGGAAAAGAAACGCCTGGGGCCCAAGCAGGCGGACAAAGGATCTGCCGTTGTCTAAGGACAGGAAAATACCGCTTTCATAGCTGCCTCCCTGATGGATCCAGTTGACCAGGGCATAGAGTCTGCGCTGGTGAAATCCGTTCCCCGGCTGGATCACCAGATCGGTGATAATGCCGTCCGGCAGAGACGTATCTCCGGGCATCAGGGCTCCCAGCCGTGATTCCCATGGTCTGTCCGGAACAGCATCCCGCAGACAGCGGGATAATCCCCTTTGCAGGACATGCCGTAATAGCGGGTCTGGGGAAACTCAGGGTCAACGGCAAAGGCCATGCAGCTGCCACTGCTTTCAAGCATCTGTTTTTTCCAGTAGGCCAGAGGATGCAGGTCCGGATATTTTTCCTTCCAGAATGCCTGAACTGAATATCCCCGGTCATTGCTGATCATCAGGCCGGTATCTGAAAACCCCAGGTAAACCCGGTTGGGATTGATCTGATCCCACCAGGCCTTGTAACTGGTCAGAAGGGTCAGGCCGTTTCCGTGCCACGCCTGTTTGTCAGCCAGATATTGGGCGGCCCCCAGCTCCCAGGTGTCCCCTCCGTCACGGCTGACGTAAACCTGACCCAGGTACAGGGTATCCGGATCTTCCGGCGCCATAAAAAAACGTCCCGGGGCAATTTGTTTCTGTACCTGAAAGAAGGGGGAAAATTGCCTTTGTAATCAGTGCTGTTGAATTCCAGCAGTCGGGTCAGCCACTTCCACGTCTGTCCCTTATCTTTGCTCACAAACAAACCGGCCCTGCCATGGGAAAAGCACCAGACCCATCCGGGTCTTTCCTTGTGGGTTCTCAGAATGGTGGCCTCAGGCGGGCCTTGAGATACTTTCTCCCATCTGCCCGTCATCACGTCTCCGTGATAGATCGCCCCGTTTTCAAATCCTGCCCACAGCCATTTTTCACACTGTCATAGGCCAGAGACACGGCTTTTTTTGCCGGAAGTCCGGTCACTTTGTCCCATCGGGTGTCTTTCAAATTTCTTTTGAATACCCCGTTTTTACAGGCCAGATAAATCATTACATCATCATTTTGATGAACTGAAACCACCGGCGTTCTCCCGCTGGTTTCCTCATATCGGCCAAACATGTTTTCCGGATCGATGCCCTGGCTGAAATCAGTAAAGCTCTGGCCCCCGTCCCGGCTGATCATCAACCTTTGGAGCCGAAATCCCACACAATGGTCGCAGGGCGGGTATCGATCACCAGACCGAAGGCGTTCCAGCCGGCAGCATGAGGATCATGGTTGATCAGCGACCATGTTTCGCCGTCATCACCCGATATGGCAAGGCCTTCTTCATTATCCAGAGAAAATCCTGCATACCAGGTCCCTGGTTTTTCCGGATGAGGCACAATGGGCGACATAGTGGGATGGCCGTCCGGCGCAATGGGGTCAAACGTCCGGGTACCGTCTTTGCTGCGCAAAAGACTTCGCGTCATATCAGAGGTCACCAGAAAAGTGCCGGTTTTCGGGTGCATGGCATAAGCAAGCGTTCCACCCGAACCACCGGGATCAACCGTCCGCCAGATCCCGCTTTCCACAGGGATGACAAACGGTTTTTTTAGGGGTTCTATCTTTGTACCTGATGGTCCGGACAAGGGTCTGACGTCCTGAACCACAGGTTCTGGTTTTTCAGCAGCCGGCATGGGATTTTGGTCTGACAGAGGTGCTTTGAAAAACGGATAAAGCCCTGCCAGAATTGCGATCGCAAGGATCAAATTGATGATGATACAGGTTCGGAGCTCTAAGGTTTTGGACGATCCGTCATTCCTGCATCACCTAACCCAGGACCCTTATCATAGAGAAATATTTCTGTCATCTGCCTGACAGACCGGACAGTGTACTTACCCGTCTTTGCCAGATCCCGGGTCCGGCCGATGGACTCAAACAGGTATTCTCTGTACTGGAGCACCCCTGTATACATGTCATCTTCGCTGTCAGCCGGTTTCACTTCTGTTTCGACAGATGATCTGTCCAGATAATAATACCTGGCTACATAATTATTTTTCCGGCTGTCACCTCAGGGATTTCCTGGGTATATTTATACGAGCTTTGCAGGGTATCCACCCATTCCTGAACAAACCGCTGAAATCTGAGACTGACTGTTTCCAGGTTTTCTGCCTGACATGGGAAAGGGGATAACCCTGCCAGACAGAAAACCCAAACAGTGATCAGCGCTACCTTACGAATTTTCATCCATCACTCCGTGCAGCAGAATTTCCACCCGGCGGTTCAATGATCGCCCGGTTTCAGTCATATTCGTGTATTTGGGTGACTCCTCACCAAGATTTCACTGAAATCCTGGCTGCATCAATGTTTTTGGACACCAGGTACGATTTTACGGATTCCGCCCGCTTCAAGCCAAGCGCCATATTATAAGCCTTGGACCCCATGGAACAGGTATGGCCGTGAAGTTCGATTTTGCCGTCGTATTTTTCAATATTTCAACCGCTCTGTCCAGAACCGGCTGCATGTTCGCTTTTATCCGGCTGGAATCAAAGTCAAAAGAGATGTCCCGAATCACGATACAATGGGTGATCTCTGCCGGACCGGGCATGGGAATCGGTTCCGGATCCGGCTTTGACTTCACTTTAGGCCTGGGTGCCGGAACCGGCGCAGACTCTGGTTTGGGCAGCGGTTTTTCTTCTGCAACCGTTTTGACAGGAGGGGGAACGATTCTTTCCAGTCTGGTAATGGCCACCCGGAACCCCATTTCCGGGTTGGTATCTTCCGGATCAAACCAGGACCGGTAGGCAGAGCGGCAGTATTCCGGGTAATGGGCCCAGCTCCCGCCACGCCTGATTTTTGCCTTGGCAGTTTTCGCCCCTTTGGGGTCTGTGGCCGGATAAAAAGGATACGGTCTCTGCCAGTCACTGCACCATTCCCAGACATTGCCGTGCATGTCATAGAATCCCCATGGATTGGGGCTTTTCAACGCAACCGGGTGCGGCGCATGTCCGGAATTCCGATAATACCACCCCACGGTATCCAGATACGGATTGGTACTGAAATCCCCCTCAATGACCATGGGACCGTTGAAAAAAGCAGACGTGGTTCCGGCCCGGACCGCATATTCCCATTCCGCTTCAGTGGGCAGGCGGTAATGAATGGTGTTCTCCATTTCATTCAGCCGTTTTAAAAACATCATGACATCTGAGTAACGCACATTTTCTACCGGACAGGTCATCCCGCAGTTTTCAAAATGGGACGGATTGGTTCCCATCACATCATACCACTGCTGCTGGGTCACCTCCGTGGTTTGAAGATAAAAGGCTGAGTCAGTGTCACCTGGTGATAAATTTCATTTTATCCCGTCGGATTTCCGTATCCGGGCTTCCCATCATAAACGAACCCGTCGGAACCCGAATAAACTTCATCCCGATGGAATTGGTATATTCGCGGGGTTCTCCCAAAGAGACGACGTCCGGCTCACTCAAGAGGTCTTCACCGAAATCCAGGGTTCCGTTCGTCCTGGGAGGCATGACTTCATACAGTGCCATGATTTTGACAAACTGATACCTTTTGTTGACGGTTTCATCCACGTTTTTAGGGCTGTCGGTTTCACCGACGCCATATACTTTATGGAAAGAGTGAGGCACATTGATCAGGTAATGATCAATGATGGGGATCGGTGCTTGGGCTCTGGCTTTGGACAACACCAAGTTATGATTCTCTTCCCCGGTGGCAGATGCACTTCCCATGATCACAAATACCAGTTTCCTGCCCTGATTGTTGCGCTCCAGGGAATCCAAGTATCTGACCAGACGGTGATATTGAAAATCATTTTCAGAAATCACCGCCGAGTTGGTCGGAAAGAAAATGGTGATATCACCGGTCCCTGTTTTCAGCAATCTCCTGAAGGATCTGATGACTGTCTCTGGATAGGTTCATATGCTGATTATATGATCGTATCAACTCCTGGGATCTCTGATAGTCATTATTTGATGCAGCAATCTGGAAATCATTCCTGTCCTGAACCGCCTGATTGTATGATGTGGCAAAATGCTCCGCCGTGTCTGATACGCTTTTCGGGGAAGACAGTTGAATGTCTTCTTTGGGGGGCGAAGAAGGCGGCATCGGTTCTGCCATCTCATGCGCAGGCTTTTTATGACCCGTGCATCCCAACACATATAAAAACAGACAAAGCACCGTAAACAACAATTGTTTTCTGAAAATTTTACATATCATAAATGATCTCCCCTTTTTATTTTTATGACGACAGCCCGCCAATGCCAGTCAATTTCATTACACTTCTTTGTATATTGCCCGCATTTCAGCAGCACATTTTTCCCAGGAAAACAGTCTGGATCTTTCAAGCCCCCTGGAAACAAGCGTTTCTCCAACTGAATCTGAATCGTGTATTGTTTTAACGGCCTGATAAAATGCCTCCGGATCAAACGGGTCTGATACTGTCACCGCAGCACTGCCGGTTATTTCCGGAATGGCGCTTCTGCCGGTGGTAATCACAGGGCATCCGGATGCCATTGCTTCCAGCGCAACCAGACCGAACCCTTCGTAAACCGAAGGAAACACAAACGCATCCGCGGCATTGTAAAACAGTTCGATCTGATCCACCCTTGGAAAATACGTTACAACATCTTCAAGTCTGTTTTCATGAATATATGTTCTGGAACTTTCCGACTGCTTTCCGATACGGATGAGAACGACATCCGTATGGGTTTGAGAAATGATTTTCATGGCCTTCAGCAGCGTCTTGATATTCTTTCTTTCGTTTTCCGTGCCGATATTCAGCAATATAAACTTATCAGGCCAAAGGCCCAGCTCTCTCCGGCACTCAAATTTATTTCTGGGTTTAAAACAGCTGGAATCAAGGCCGTTATAGACGACCCTGATTCTGTCGCACGGAAGATTAAACTGCCGGATGATATCCTTTTTGGTGTTCTCTGAAATAGCGATAATCATGTCCGCCTTTTTTTATTCTGGCCTGTGAATGATAATTTAAGAGTCTCTTGATATTATCCGCTGCCCCACGGCCGAAATCAAACCGTTTTTTTTTGACCTGACCAAAAGTAAACAGGTCATGGCAGGTAACGATCACCTTCTTTGTCCTGACGTCCGGTACCATAAATGACATCCAGTCCGTGGCCAGGTGAACGACGTCAAACGGTTTCATCTTTTGTTTTACTGGATATCCGCCACACATCTGCAAAAAAAACCGGTTGAATTTCCGATGGCGGGTCGGCCGCCTGAAGTCCCATATCGCGCCATTAACGGTATGCTTGATTTCATCGGTTTCCCGGGCATATTGAACATAGACCGGGGTAATATCCCTGTCTTTTTGAAACTGTTCAAACAGCGGCTGCCAGTAGTTACCGAATCCTGTCCCCGGATAGCCTTCCGCAATAAATGCAACCTGTTTCATGATTGAATGCGCTCCTTTAAGCGTATGATTTTCAGCGCATCCATAAACCCTCTCAATCTCTCAGATTCACCCGCCTGCCTCTTCAGTAGATACCGGACGCAAACTTGATAAAAACACCTGTAAAGGAATAATAGAACAGCAGGATTTCATATCTGTTTCGCCGGATGTGCTGATTGAACAGCCGGTAGGCCGACAGAATAATGTCCCGTCCCCGATAATAACTGGCCGGCCGTTCAATGATTGAAAAATGATGAATCAATTTTGCCGAAGGCTGGACATAGAGATTGAATTTTTTTGACACACGAAAACTGAAATCCTTGTCCTCACCCTGGCAGTGACCGTCCAGATAGTCCTCTGAAAACGAAAAAGACCTGAATACTTTTTTGTGAAAAGAAAAGCCGCTGCCTCCAAGTGTCTGTGTCTTTGCCAGTTTTGTGAATGGATTCACCCGCTGCATGTTGTTCTGTTCTGAAAAGCCCGACAGCGTTACCCCCCCCGGCTGCACCGGTGCAATCAGAAAAAGGATATTGTATATAAATTCGATAAAATGGATCGGTTTGGCCGGTTTCAACACCACCTGGACCCCGCTGACACCGCCCAGGTCTGCGTCCTTTCCACTCTCATATATCATGAACAGCTTCTGAAAATAATCCGGCTTCAGAGCGACATCATCATCCAGAAAAAAATGATATCCCCTTTGGCCATTCTGACCCCCAAATTTCTGGACCGCGTCAGACCTTTTTGGATTTTTTTTTACAAAATAGCACTGAACCCCTTTTTGCTCAAGATCGCCTTTAAGAGGCATTTCATCAAGGTTTCCGTCATCCAGAACGATCACTTCATCAGGCCGGCGAATCTGGTCGATAATTGATGACAGACATTCACGCAATTCTTTCGGCCGGTTATATGTCGGAATAATCAGTGTTGATTTCATCAGTCACCATTTTCCTTATGACGGCCGCCTCTTCCAAAAGATCCACCCATTTTTCTCAATCACTTCTTCAGAGAACATGCGGGCTCTCAATGAGGCCATTTGTCTGTAGTGCGCCTGTATGGTTTTGTCTTCCAGCATTAGCTGCATGGCTGAGCTGAGATGGATTTCCGCAGGTACAAGTGGTTCTGTCGTTTTTTTGTGCAGGTCTTGGAAAGGCGGGGTAAGTATCCCATACCGGGCAATATCAACAACCCTGGTCTTTTTCATGGGATCAGTTGCAGGGGCGAGCAGTTCCCGAGGACCTGAGGAACAATCCGTGGATATCACGGGCAGACCTATAGCCATTGCCTCCAGCAATACATTGGGAAACCCTTCCACATGAGATGACAACACAAAACAGCTCGCTTTTCTGATGCATGCCATCAGATTTTTCTGAAAGGCTGCAATCACCACACGATCATGGACACCAAGCATCCGTATCAATTCAAGAAGGTCCTTTTTCAATGGACCGTCACCGATGATCATGAGACAAATAGCAGAATCGTTCCGGCACAGCATTGCAAACGAGCGGATTAATTCCATATGTCCTTTCTGCCTCACCAGCCGGCCTGAAGAGACCACTACCGGGTTTTTGAACAACGGGTCATATTTCCAGGCTGCCGTCTGCAGTGATTTTTTTTCAGCATCTCGATATTACAGAAATTCTGGATGATGGAAATCCGTTGTTTTCTGACTGAAAATTCTGACCTGAAACTTTGCGCAGACTCCAGAGAGTTGAAATTGATCAGATGCGCCCGGTTCAACAGCAGCGGATAAAACATTTTATCAGCAATTGTTTAGCGATCGTCTTCTGTTTCAGCCTGTGCATATGAATCCGTATGGATATGATTCTGATTTTGGGAGCGGTCAGCATAAGATTCAGGATATTGGCCCTTTCCATAAAACTGATCACCACATCAATCCTTTTTTTCCGAATCAGATGTTCTAGCTTTACATAGATACCAACTGCAGACAATGATTTTGACACCACCCCCTTACCACGGGTTTTTTGCTCAAACAAATAATGTTTCTCAGCATTTGATCCCGGATATCTTCATCCCCCGGAACCTGCACATCAAATGTTTTGTCCAGAGAAAATAAAAAAACGGACGTACCTTTCCGGATCAGCATCTGCATCAGCCTCAATGCCATGACCTGGGCACCACCGACTTCAAGGGAACCGATAAGGATTCCGATGCGATTGTCTGGAAAATCTTTCATTACAGGCACTGAACGGCGCCTCCCTGATCACCCTTTTCAGGGTCCCACTTGGTGACCGTTTTTCCGAAAACAAAAAAAATCACTCCCATCATGGTACCAAGCATCCCCAGACAGAAAAAAAAACCGATTTCACTCAATTTTTTCAACCCCTTTCCCATTGCCAGGTTTGATATTCCAACAGCATCAAAAACAGGATAGGACAGAGACAGGGCATAGCAGGACAGCTGAAGCCACAATGCAACGGTAGCTGTCATCATCCACTTTTACTCAAAAGATAGGAGCATACAAGAATCAGTACCAAACAAAACGGCACCGATCTTCTCAATACTTTGTTTATAAACAATCCCAGGGAAAAAAAACCAAAACGTAACGGATTCAGCAACCTTCTGTTAATTTTTAGACCGTTAAGACTTCTGCTGACGATCCTGATGCGCCGTTTCAGTTCATGGCGGCCATTTCTCGCAGGAATTTTGATGGATGCAATGGCCCGAGGATCAAAACAAACCGATAGCCCTGACCGATGACAGCCAGAGACAAAAACGCATCATCGGTTACACCCTCAGGGATCTGATTGAACAATGTTTTGCGAATTGCATACAGTTTCCCATCATGGGAGGTGATATTGATCCCGTTTCTGGTCTCCAGCCATTTAATCCATGAATCCCACTGAATATACCTCTCTGTCCGAATTCGATAGATGAATCAGTTCGGCCAAACACCCTCTGGCCGCACACCCCCCCATGTCTGTGTCTGAAAATAACCCGAAAATATTTGAATCGACCGACTGTCCAAGAAGGCATCTGCATCGGAAAAACCAGAATATCTCCCCGGCTTTCTCAACACCGAAATTTAATCCATGGTGTTTGCCTTTGTGATCATTGAAATGAAACAAATGAATATATGAAGACAAGTAGGGTTTGATCACATTCAGGGATTGATCGGTTGATCCGTCCGATATCAGGATCAATTCCAGTTTGTCCTTCGGATAGTCGAGGTTGAGAAAAATTTTCAATTTTATATTGAATTAATGCTTCGGCATTCCGGAAAACAACAATAATAGAAAAAAAACGGAAAATATTTGAGTTCAGGATGATGTCTATTCCTATCCTTTCTTTGTAACGAAAAAATCAAAAGTAAAACGGGATACCCGACGAAAACCAGCAACACAACAGGCCACGCTGAAAAAGAAAACAGCAATCAGAACCGTGTCAGGCAGTGTCATTGAGGTTTCCTTTCTCAAGAGACATCAGGAAAAAGACCTGAGAAATGGAAATAATAAGAATGAACAGTTTGTCATCTAAAATATTTCTGATCAGTCCATATGAACAAATCACCAGGAAACTGGTCAAATAAGCCAAACCAAGTGCCTTCATCTCATTATTTCCTATCAGTTCATATTGCTGAAAACTTCTCAGAATATCTCTGAATACCTGTAGCAACAGCCCAAAATAAATCAGCAAACCAATCAAACCCGTGTCAACAAGCACCTGAAGATACACGTTATGAGACGGTCTTTCCTCCATCTTGAAAAAATGGCCTCTCTGGAATCAACCCAGATTTTTGGAAATGACCCCGTACCCGTACCCAGGATCGGATTTTCAAAAAACGACTGCATGCCGACACGGACATAAGCGGTACGACGTCGTAATGACAGATCCTTCTCCTCTGCCAGCAGGGATCTTTGTCTGTCAAAATAAGAGTCGGGAATAACCGTACCGACAATTACCAGACCGAAAGCAATCCCACTGACGACGATTCCCAAAACCGGGGTTGAAAGCGGTGTCTGTTAAATATGACGATCAAAAGGGTAATGAGGATCAGATGCAGAAACCCACCTCTGGATTGGGAACTGATAATACCGGAAACGTTCACTAAAATGAGCGCCAGGTAGAGAAAAACAGTCCGGGTTTTTTTTCATACATCAATTTGTTGAACAGAATAGGAATGATGAATACGCACATTGTCGCCAGTCCATTGGCCCCGACAGTCGCACCAATGGTTAAAAACTCGCCATCGTAAGTATTTAGAAATTCCATTCCGAAAAAATAGCCCAGGCTGGCAATCAAAGAATTAAGGCCGATGCTCAATCCGAGAACCAGGGGCAATTGTTTTAAAACGGCTTTTCAGTCAAAAAAACAGATTGATTACAATAAACCCATAGGCCTGCAGGAGGACGACCATTGCCATCAGTGACGTATCTCTGAATTCAGAAAACAGGGACGATACCAGATTGACCAGAAAAAAAAGAATAAACCATAAAATTTAAATGATTAAAAAATGCCGGCGGCAATTCTTTGCTTGTAACCAGATGGATGAAAATAATGATAAAACAGAATAAGTGCTAAAACCAGTCAAACGGCATCCCCGGAAATGCCTGCCGCCATCGGTAAAAAGGAATGGTGGACAACAGCAGAAAGTAAATCGACTGGGAAAGCGGATGGATAAGTATATTTTTTTCAGATGACATAACGCATCAGACTTTTTTTTAAAAAATACTGATCCACAAAATACCGATTCAATTCTGAGATGGGTTCATACCGCAAAATATAGGTAAACTTCAAGCTGTTCCCCGGATTTTCGTACATTTTGTAAACAGTTCCGTATCCGTAAAACGATTTGAAATGAGCTTGACGTAATTTTGTATTTGCCAGGGTCTCTGCTTTGAAAATAACCTTGTCATTTTTTAATGGCATCTGGGTATCTACCCTGAAATATTCTTCATTAATATCTACTAATACCCCGATATCTGATTCGAATTCCAGACAAAAATAGTTAAACCATCCTCGTTGTGAACAAAAATGAACTGTTCCCTGTTTCAGCTTGATACGGTCCAGACCGCGCTTGTTTTCAAATCGGTTTAATACTTTTTCCTCTAAAACAAAATTCCTAACCGATACAAGAGTTGTGAGGATTTTAAAACCACCCCTAATCCGGCCAGACATATAATTAAGACGTCACACAAACATTTTTGTTAAATCTTGTTGCTCGGTTATCTATAAAGGAGCGGATTCTTTTTGGAGTGCTGTGAGGGGTAAATAATTGCGAATACCCTATTAAACCGGGTTTGACAACAAACCGCTTGTCATAATCCCGAATGGACCGACAAACTGTTCTATATACAGCCGGTCTGATCGGCCTAGGACCGACAAAGTCCATATCACCTTTAAAAATATTCACTATCTGAGGAATTTCGTCAAGACGCGTATCCCTCATGAATCTTGAAAACCGGGGTAACTGGTAACTATGACGATAAGAAACCAGTTCCCTATCGTATTTTTGTTCAAAATCTTTTGGCAGGGTTCGGAATTTATACATGATAAATTCTTTTTTTCTTTTCCCAACCGCGCACCGGCATAAATAACCGGCCAGCCATTAACAAAAAAACACAACAGGAAACAGTGCTACCACAACTGGAAAAAGGACAATCATGAAGAAAACGGAAAAAAATTAAATTAACGCCCCGGTTCAATAAAAACTGAAGATGTGTTATATCCGGAAACATTTTTAGCATTGATGTCGTATCCTTTTACATCGTTCAATTTTGTACCAACTCCTTTTGTCAATCCGGGATAGAAAATATATAGACCATGCCAGTATTGTTTTCAACATCTTCAGGGGATTTAAATGTATGATCAAAAAATTCGACCAAAAACCCGCAGCGATTCCCAGTATAATTCCTGCAAGAATGCCCATGGTTATCACTTTTCTTCTGTCCGGAAATACCGGTGAATCCGAGGCTTCGGGTTTTGCTAAAATACTGACAGAAAACAGCTGGTTTGTCTGAGTGTTGGAAATTTTGCTTCTGCCAGCCGCTGGGTAAAGGTCGTGTAGGAGTCCTCAAGCACAGCGATTTGTCGTTCCAGCATTTTCGATTTCGAAGAGGCTTCATACAGCCCCATATTTTGATCTCTAAGAGAAGCAATTTTGTTTTCTATAAATGCAATTTTTTGATTGATATTTTCCAGTTCTGATTTTTCAGCCTGAATGTATTTTTTCACTTCCCCGGTGAACGATCCAAACGCCGTTTCAATCTGTTTGTTCAGATTCTGGATTTTTTTTACTTTCCGGATGAAATATCCTGGCCACCTCATTTCGCTGCTTGATCATTTCAAGGACCAGATTGGATAATTCCTTTATCTGGGGATCGTTGACATATGAAAAATAACTGGTATCTCCAGACCGGATATCAGCCTCCATCACATCAATCCTGAATTTCTGGTCAAAATACATCTGTTTCAGATCAAACAACTGTCTTTCCAGATTTTTCATGTTCAGAAGGTTGCTCTGCATTTCTGAACTTGCAATTAGGTGTTTGCGACTCGCGAACCAAATCAGCCAGTTCATTTTCTTTTGCGATCAGTTTCGTTTGAAAATTTTTCAAGCTGTCTGGCAAAAAATGCTTCTGCTTCTCTGGGTTGAAATATATGGGCACGGTATTGAAAATAGTTCTCGATTAATACGTCAAGAATTGTTTTGGCCTTATCCGGGTCGTTCCATGTTGTCTGAATATTGATCGTGTTCGAACGGGGGTTAATTCCTGCCTCAACCACTGATTTGATCTGATTCTTTGCACGCCGATTCTTTTTTTCTTCATTGTCAAGCAGACCAAATTCAAAATCAAACCCGTTTTTCATCAATTCATCCGCGGTTCTTTCCGCCACAACATTCGCCCGAATAATCTCAATTTCAGAAAAAAGATCGCTTTCACCGATTGAGCTGATTTCAATACGTGTTTTTTCGATACTTTCCGGATTCTTCAATGCCGTGCCGCCTTTTAAAATAACGGACGCTTTTGCACCATAAACGGGCGGATAAAACAATGCAAACAAAACTGCACCGCCGATAATCATCAATGAAACCGCCACAATGATCAGTTTTCTGGCAAAAAAGATCGTAAAAAAATTTCGTATGTAATCATTTGATTTTTTCATGGGCCTGGTCCATATTATTGATTTATATCATCCATCCATTCAAACGTGCCGCCGCTGATTCCCCAACCGCGGAACATGGCGATCTCCCGTATTTGAGTCATCAACTGCGCAAGACTGGCAATCCGGGTTTGGGAACAAATACGATATCATCCGGTTTCAGGAAAAGAACGCCTCACTGTCTTTTAATTTCAGCAGGTTTTCCAGATTCAGACTTCTGGCGATGAGTTTCTGCTCATGCCGTCTGAACAGAATGATGTTTTCAAGCTTGGCATTTTCTGTGAAGCTGCCAGCCAAAGTGATCGACTGCAGCAGGCTGATCGGCTTGTCGATCTTGTAGCTGCCCGGATTATTGACCTCGCCAAGTAAATATACTACCGACCCGGCCTGTTCATGCAGGAAAATATCCGCCTGCATGCCAGGCAGATAGGCTTCATATTTTTCCTGAAGCAGGGCATTGACCTGATTGATCGACTTAAATGCAACAAAAAATCTCCCACCAGGGGAAACGTTGCGTAGCCGTCAGGCCGCACATTGACCAGTTTACTCAATCCCCGGGGGGCGGTATGAAGATCTCTTCTGATTTGCTCTATCCGGGCATCCATATTGGTGACGGTCACCGATAACTGAGGATCCAGAAGAATTTTTTTATATTTCTCTTCCAGCAATGCATGGGTTTCATTCAACGTCAATCCCAGCACATGCACCTGCCCGATATACGGCAGCACAATATCACCGGTGGGCATAATTTTCTGCGTAAGAGTCAAATTCGGCAGATCCGGAAAACCACATGAATTTCGTGATACAGATCAATGCGGAACTCTTTTGCCTTTTGTGCCTGGATCTGAAACATGACATCCAGAACATCCCCGGGGGAAATCCGATAAGTAAGAAAGAGGTCCTGATCAGACGGATAGGTTCCCTGGTCAAAAGAATAGGTACTCCGCTGATAGGGTTTTCATAATCTGGGGGGAGTTTGCCTTCTTTTGCACAACCATTGATGAACATGATCAAACAAACGATCAATCCCCAGCCCACAATCCGTTTTTTAACTGTAAATTTATCATCATATCATTTCTTTGAAATAACTTTGTAAACGATTGATGGAATATAATACTTGCGCCGGTTGAAAACCACCCCAATGGACGTAGGGCCGCCGCTTTTCTGGATTTTTTCTTCTGCCAGCTGCAACACCTCCAATCGGGTTTTTCACATTCAATGACAAGCAGCACTGCATCAAAAGCCGGGATGTTTCTCAAAGCAACCGAAGATGTCAGAATGGAACCGCCGTCACAGATTACATAATCAAAGTTTGCGGAAAGTACCGCCAGAATCTGTCGAATCCGGTTTTCTCTGCCAGGCTGTAAATCCGTCGTGCCGATGGTCATCACACTCAGGTTTTTATGCCTTGTGGGTAAAATCACATCCTCGATGGCATTATTGCCGGCACACACGTCCTCGATCCCGGATCAGACGTAATGCCAAACAGCTGGTGCAGTTGAGGATTGATCAAATTGCCATCCATGAGCAGTACGTTTTGTGGGAATAAAAGCCAGTCCATAGGCTGCACTGATCGCTGAAATGGTTTTCCCGCTCTGATCGGAACACGAAGATACATAAATAGCGTTGCCATTTTGGGTCAAGGCATTGATATTGGCTTCCACCAGCATCAGTTCCCGGAAATTGGATTCCAGCTGTTTGATCGACTTTGGTGTCAATGAAGGCAGCTGATCTTCCGGAAAACGGGCCGCATTTATTTCCCAGACCAGGTTTGGATTTACATTCGGCGTATCAGGCACAACCCCTCGCGTTTCAGGTGCTGCATCGGACTTTTCTTTTTTCTCCCTGGGATCCCTTTGTCGGGCAGCCGCCTGTAAAAAACTGTCTTTATAACTGGGAGAGGAGACAGTCTGCTTCCGGCCAGCCAAAAACTTTTTTCCATAGGATAATTTTGCTGATTCTTCATTCATAGGCAGTTATCCATTTGTTTGTTCATAATAAACGATTAAATGATCATTCAGCTGAAATCCCTCATTGTCCATTGTTTTCGATGCCACCGGCAACTTATCCAATGGATCAAAAAACTCATGAATAATCGGCTGAATGTCGGGAAAAGCCTGTCTGTCTGCCTCTGTCAGATCATTTGAACTGCTGATTGATTCCGGGATGAACATTGCCCTGTCAGGGACGATTCCAATCCGATTGATCACCTGTCGATCAGCCTCAAAGTATGGTATCGGCTTAGTGATCAGGCTGCTGGGTTTGAACTCATCTTCCGGTGACGGCATGCTGTCCATTCGGATTTCTCTGATGAAAAACAGAACCATCAATCCCAGAATCACGATCAAAATAATAATTGACACTGTCTTTCCGTCCAGAAGACTGCCTTTTTTTAAATCCTTTTTTTGCAGTCTTTTGGTGACGTTTTTGGATTTCTGCCGGTGAAACATCAGGGGGCTCAATTAAATCTTCAGATCTATGCAGATCTTTTGAGGAAACTTCTTCAAACGTGTCAATTCCAGGATGCTGGATCTTTCGGGTGTTCACTGCCAATTCTCGGACCGATTTTTTTTCTGTTTTCTGGATCTCCGGTGTGAGATCATGCAGTTCCTCCATACCGAAAAACCCACCTTCGGCAAGCGCAGCAGACACCACCTGGCGGTCAATCACATTAATCTTGAGTTTACAGGCGAGAACCAGGCTTGCATCACATATTTTATTGATCAATCGCGGCAGTCCTTTGCTCTCTTCGGCGATTAATTCAACGGCCGAATCTTCAAATACCGGTGTGCCCGAGGCACCCGATGCGATCAATCTGAAATAAATATATTCCGTGACATCCTCAAAATTAAGGGGCAGCAAAGGGATGATCCTGATTCGCTGCTTAAATGAGACCAAATTCCGTTTTTCCAGGTTTTCAAAAAAATTTTTGTGCCCGAACAAAAAAAGTCGTATGGGAAATTTTCCATAATTATTATATGTAAGCAGTTTACCCAGCTCAGAAATAAACGTATGTTCAAATTCCTGAATATCATCAATGACGATAAAAATCTGTTCATAGCTGTCAGGAGGGGCGGTTTCAAAATATTCATATATAAATCGCTGAGATTCTCCTGTATTGGATGCATTGAACGGCACACCCAGTTTTTTGCAATTTTTTTCAAGCACCATGGAAAAGGAAAAACCCGAAGACGGCACATATACGACGGGCTGGACATGGCATTTTTCCATATACTGAAGCAGTTTCAGGCAGAGCAGGGTTTTCCCGGTGCCGTAATCGCCGGCCACCATGGCCAACTGCTCATTTTTTTTGGTGGCATGGACCAGGTTTTTCCAGGCTCTGATGTGACTTTTAGATTTATAAAAAACTTGGGGCGATGGAAATGAGGTAAATGGTTCATCCTGCATTAAATAATAGTCTTTATACATAGATTAACCCCTTTGCCATTGGACATTCAAAAGTCTTCATTGGGAAAAATTTCAAAATAATCGATTTTTTTCTCATTGTTTGAAAGGGCCTCATTCAATCCTTTTACAATTTTGCTCTTTGTCACCTGGGTCGGATCGGTCAGCATCCGTTCGGTTTGACTGATCACTTTGGTACTGACATTGGCAAGCCTTGAAAGAGCAGTAATTGTTAGTCCCAGCTCAATCCTGATTTTTTTCAGGTGATTTTCTTTTACATCAGAATTTCCCATATAACGAAACACTTGCCCCCCGATTTGCCCAACAATCAGGCTGCTTAACTGTAATTAAAAATATTTTTTATTCCATACACACCACTACTCTGAAACAAATCGAATTGTCAAGAACTTTTTCGAACAATTATAACTTTCTTTGGAATTATCGATTTTATTTCGAAATATTAGGATTTATCAAATAATATATGGAAATAGACAGAAATTTCCGGAAATTTCCGATTCTCATGCAATGAATGCTTGGAGTTTGGATTTAAAATTTAGAATTAATCTTATGAAAGATGCTTTGAAAGGCTTATTCGGAGCAGATTCAGACACCCGGAATAAAAATGATCGCATCTCGGAATAATCTCAAACCGGGGAGAAATCCCCCATCGATCGATATGCGACCGAACCAGATCCGGCGGAGCGATCTCATCGTTCCGGCCTGTAATGATAAGGCTGGTGGACGGCAGCGTCGTGATCTCGTCAAAAGACATGAATGCCACCGGGGGGGAAATCATGATATGGTCCGTGATCTCATAGCCGTCTGCCACCACCGCCGCATTGATTCGGGAGCCAAAGGAGTATCCTGCCAGAAACAGGGAACGGCACCCCCGATCTTTCAAAAACGACAACGCGGTGGTCACGTCCGTTTGTTCACCCCGGCCATTGTCATACATGCCGGTGCTGCCGCCGGTACCCCGGAAATTAAACCGCAGGGTGGTAAATCCTTTTTGGGCAAACGCGGCAGCTGTCTCATTCACCACCGGGTGATCCATATTCCCCCGTACAGGGGATGAGGATGGGTGATCACCACACCTTTGTCAGCAGCCTTTTCCGCCAGCATGGCCTGGAGCCGGATGGCCTGGTTCTGGATGATCAACTCTTTTTCCATGGAACTCCCATCCCATTGTATCAGCTGTTCCCAAACAGGACCGCGTGCCCGACAGTGCTTTGCCGGGCAGTGTCATTTTTTGGCATTTTTCAAAGATGCCCTGATAAACGCCTTGAACAAGGGATGGGGTGCCATGGGTTTGGATTTGAACTCCGGATGGAACTGGCATCCCAGATACCAGGGATGGTCGGCCAGCTCCACGATTTCCACCAGCTCATGGTCCGGAGACATCCCGGAAATGATCAGACCGGCTTTTTCCAGGCGTTCCCTGTAAGCGTTGTTGAACTCATACCGGTGGCGGTGGCGTTCTGAAACATCCTCCTGCTTGTAGGCGTTGTGGGCAAACGTATCTGGCCTCAGCCGGCAGGGATAAGCACCTAATCTCATGGTGCCGCCCTTGTCCGAGGTTTCGTCCCGTTTTTCCACCTGTCCGGTCTGCTGATCCACCCACTCCTTCATCAGGTAGATAACCGGAAAAGGGGTATCCGGATCAAATTCTTCACCGTTGGCATCCTCCATGCCGGCCAGATGCCGGGCCACTTCGATCACGGCCATGTGCATGCCCAGACAGATCCCGAAATAAGGCACCTTGTTCTCCCGGGCATACCGGGCCGCCAGAATTTTGCCTTCAATGCCTCTGGACCCGAATCCGCCGGGCACCAGAATCCCGTCGCTACTTGACAGCACCTGAGCCACATTGTCTTCGGTCAAAGTCGTGGAGTCCACAAACTGGAGATTGACTTTGGCTTCATTGGAAATCCCGCCGTGGGTCAGGGCTTCGTTCAGGCTTTTGTAGCTTTCCGTAAGATCCACATATTTTCCCACAATGGCAATCGTGACGCTGAATCTAGGGTGCTTGAATTTTTCCACCATCTCCTGCCACTCGTCCAGGCGCGGGGATCTGGCCCAGATATTTAGCTTTTTCAAAATCTTGGTGCCAAGGCCTTCCTTGTTGTAGACCAGGGGGACTTCATAAATGCAGTCCACATCCTTGGCCGTAAACACTGCATCCGATTCCACATTACAGAACAACGCGATCTTGTCCTTGATGTCCTGGGACAGGTAGTGTTCGGTTCTGCACAGCAAAATATCCGGCTGGATCCCGATACTGCGCAGTTCCTTGACACTGTGCTGGGTGGGCTTGGTCTTGACCTCACAGGCCGTTTTGATATAGGGAACCAGGGTCAGGTGAATATAAATCACGTTGCCGGCCCCGGCATCCGCCTTGAACTGGCGGATGGCCTCCAGAAACGGCAGGGATTCGATGTCCCCGATGGTTCCGCCGATCTCCACGATCACCACATCCACATCACCGGACACCAGGCAGATGCTCTGCTTGATTTCATCGGTGATATGGGGAATCACCTGAACGGTGCCCCCCAGATATTCACCTTTGCGCTCCTTGGTGATCACCTGGTGATAGATCTTGCCGGTGGTGAAATTATTGTTCTTGCCCAGCCGGGCATGGGTGAACCGTTCGTAATGCCCCAGATCCAGGTCTGTTTCGGCGCCGTCGTCCGTAACGAACACTTCTCCGTGCTGAAACGGGTTCATGGTGCCGGGATCCACGTTGATATACGGATCCAGTTTCTGAATGGTGACCGTCAGGCCCCGGCTCTCCAAAAGCATCCCAATGGCGGCGGATGCCAATCCTTTCCCAGAGAGGACAACACCCCGCCGGTGACAAATATATATTTGGTATTTTCAGCCATAATCCTTATCCAAAAAGATGGGTCATGAAACAGGCGCCTGGCCCCAGTTTTCCTCAATGCGAATCAGTTGATTGTACTTGGCCACCCGGTCGCTTCGGGACATGGACCCGGTCTTGATCTGCCCGGCATTCACCCCCACGGCCAGGTCCGCAATAAACGTATCTTCAGTTTCTCCGGACCGGTGGGATATCACCGTGGTATAGCCGGAATCCTTGGCCATCTGAATGGTATCCAGAGTTTCGGTGACCGTGCCGATCTGGTTGAGCTTGACCAGGATGGCATTACCGATTCCAGCTTCAATGCCTTTTTTGAAAATATCCGGGTTGGTGACAAAAATATCGTCCCCCACAATCTGGATACGATCCCCCATGCGTTCGGTCATCCGTTCCCAGGCATCCCAGTCACCTTCTGCCAGGCCGTCTTCAATAGAAAACAGCGGATATTTTTCGATCAAAGTTTCATAGTAATCCATCAACTCGTCGGCGGACAGATCCCTGCCTTCGGACAGAAAATGATATTTACCGTCCTTGTAGAATTCAGAGGCCGCCGCATCCAGCCCGATGCCGATGTCCCGGCCCGGCCGGTAACCCGCCGCTTCAATAGCGGAAAGAATATATTCGATGGCCTGTTCGTTGGATGTCAGGTCCGGGGCAAACCCACCTTCATCCCCCACACCGACGCTCAATCCGTTTTTCTTAAGGATTTTTTTCAGGTGATGGAACGTTTCCGCGCCCATACGCACCGCTTCCAGAAAAGATGCCGCACCAAAGGGCATAATCATGAATTCCTGGATATCCAGATTGTTGGCGGCATGGGCCCCGCCGTTGATGATGTTCATCATGGGCACCGGCATAATCCGGGCGTTGATGCCGCCCAAGTGCTGGTACAGGGGCAGGTCACAGGCCTGGGCCGCTGCTCGGGCCGCTGCCATGGAAACGCCTAAAATGGCGTTGGCACCCAGCCGGGATTTGTTTTCCGTGCCGTCGATGTCCATCATGGTCCGGTCCAGGCCGGCCTGGTCCATGGCATCATATCCGATAATTTCCGGCGCAATCACCTCGTTGACATTGGCCACCGCATTGAGGACTCCTTTGCCCAGGAACCGGTTGTCCATGTTGTCCCGCAGTTCCAGTGCCTCCCGGGTACCGGTGGAAGCCCCGGAAGGCACTGCCGCCCTGCCCCTGGCACCACAGGCCAGCACCACATCCACCTCCACGGTTGGATTGCCCCTGGAATCAATAATTTCCCTTGCCCTGACATCGATCAATTCCGTCATTTTTCCCCCTTCCCGAACCGGTATATATTTACCTGCGTTTGTGCATGAATTGTATCGCCTTCTAATACCAATTCCACATATGACATTCAAGCGCAAATCAAAATAAATTCTCCACAAAGATTTATTCCCAGAGCCCGAATCATTGCCTGCTTTATCTTGACAAACCCTTACACCTCTTATAAGTAGAAAAAACTGTCTGAATGAAACCAATACATGTTCGTTTGACATGTTCAACCAAACTGATAAAAAGGAGTTTTCATGAACGTCTTATTTTCGGACCCAACGGCAGCGGCAAAGGCACCCAGGGTGCCATTCTCAAGGATAAATTCAACATCGCCCACATCGAATCCGGCGGTATTTTCAGGGAAAATATTAAGGGCGGCACCGAGCTGGGCAAACAGGCCAAAGCCTACATCGACCGGGGCGACCTGGTGCCGGACGAGATCACCATTCCCATGGTGCTGGACCGGCTCAAAAAAGATGACTGCAAAAAAGGCTGGCTTCTGGACGGATTCCCCAGAAACAAAGTGCAGGCGGAAAAACTGCATGCGTCTCTGGAAGAGGCCGGCATGAAACTCAACTATGTCATTGAAATGATTCTGGACCGGCAGGTGGCCAAAACCGGATCATGGGGCGCAGGCTGTGTGAAAACGACAACAACCATCCCAACAACATTTTATTGATGCCATCAAACCGGACGGGGATAAATGCCGGGTATGCGGCGGGGCTTTGAGCGCCAGAGGTGACGACCAGGATGAGGCGGCCATCGACAAACGCCATTCCATTTATTATGACACTGATACCGGCACACTGGCCGCGGCTTACCATTTCAAAAACCTGACCGCAAAAGATGACTCGATCAAATATGTCACCCTGACCGGAGAGGCCCCGCTCAATGAGGTCACCGAGGAGTTGCTGTCCAAACTGTAATCAAGTTTTACTTGCATTCACATCTGCGTTTTGTTATAAGACAGGGATATGAATATTTTGTGTAGTTAAATCCACCATGAAAGGGGCGATGTTTTTTGAAAGAAATTACTGTCACGGTTATTGACAACGATGTTGAAAAAGCCTTGAGAATCTTGAAGAAAAAAATCCAGAATGACGGACTCTTCAAACGGCTCAAAGTGAAAAAACATTTTGAAAAACCCTGTCAATACAGACGACGTAAGATGCGTGAAGCCATGCGCAGACAGCGGATCGCAGCTTCCAAATCCCGCAGAAAACGCAGATAACCCATTTTAACCGATCCCGGCAGACTGTCTTTGAAACGGAATGCCGGGATTTTTATGTGCAGACTATGGCGGTAACTTACCAGCAGTGCCTTGAAAAGATTTATCAGCTGGGCCGGTTCGGCATCAAGCTGGAACTAGAAACCATTCAGAACATTCTGACCCGGCTCGCCGTCCGGAAAAAAAATATTCCTGCATCCATGTGGCCGGCACCAACGGCAAAGGATCCACAGCCACCTATATCGCTTCCATTTTACAGACGGCCGGATTCAAAACAGGGATTTACACCTCTCCCCACCTGGTCAAATTCAACGAACGAATCTGTATCAATGGACAGATGATCCGTGATTCGGATGTGGTTGCTGCCTATGAAGCCGTGAACGCGGCAGACACCGGTAAAAGACAGGCCACTTTTTCGAAATCGCCACAGCTATGGCCTTTTATCATTTTGCAAGGGACGAGGTGGAATGGGCCGTGATTGAAACAGGCATGGGTGGCCGTTTTGACGCCACCAATATCATTGATCCTGCGGTGAGTGTCATCACCAATCTGTCCATTGAACATACCCAGTATTTGGGAACGACCATTCAGGCCCTGGCCTCGGAAAAAGGCGGAATCATCAAATCCGGCACCCCGCTGGTCACCAGTGTTCACCAGCCGTCGGGAATCCGGACTCTCAAACGGATTGCCAGGGAAAAAAATGCCCCTCTGTACCAATACAAACAGGACTTTTTTGTCCGAAAAAATCCGGGTAAACCCGCTGTCACGTACCGGGGCCTGAACCTGGGCATCCCCAATATCCTCCCGCCCCTGCCCGGGGACCACCAAAAAGAAAACCTGGGCATGGCACTGGCAGCGTGTGAACTGGTTTTGACAAATACCGGGAAACCGATCCCAGGTATCACCTGACCCTTGATCTTGCCAGACAGGGACTGGCCAAAACCCGCTGGCCCGGACGGCTGGAAGTGATTCAGCAGAACCCGCTGGTCATTCTGGACGGGGCACACAATCTCAAGGCATCTCAGGTCCTGGCCCGGTATCTGTCCCAGACGCTTTCCGGCAGACCACTGACCCTGGTCATCGGTATTCTGGATGACAAACCCTATGAAGCCATGCTCAAAAACCTGCTTCCCGTGGCCCACCGGGTCATCATCACCCGGGCAAACATTGATCGAAGCCTGCCGACCCAGGTCCTGGTGGCGGCGGCAAAAAAAAATTTCAAAGGGCCGATTCAGGTGATCGAAAATGTGGCCGAAGCGGTTTCTCT
>LQAG01000187.1_pt1 | contig 24892 bp, 33 predicted proteins | sample 1535801 | NCBI WGS metagenome assembly LQAG01 (sample SAMN04331584, study PRJNA305678) | bioreactor metagenome | isolation source: bioreactor_3 inoculated with Wadden Sea sediment 1st replicate of a... | place: Germany:Bremen | reverse complement strand
TTTGCCGCCATGACGCATCCCCGACCAGCCCGGTCAACGGAGAACGGGACATCATGTGGCATCTGCCGGAAGTCGGGGCGATGGTGGCCGTGAGAGGGCCTGTGAACAGGCAGACCGGCATGTCCTCGTCATCCCAGGCCCGGGTGGCTGCAGAACGGACGAACATCCCGTCCAGGCCCGGCCGCCAATGTGTCCGGCATAGGCTTCCGGGGGCAGGGACAGGGTGCGGATCCGGCGCCGGGTCAGATCGATAAGGGCAATGCTGCCGGTCCACCCGTACATGGCATTAAAAATACACCGGATTCCAGACCATTTTTCGATCAGGGTATTCAGTCTTTCCGGATCATTGTTGTGCTTGAACCGGGAAAAAGCACACCCGCCACCCGCCACACCGGCCTTGATGGCTTCGGCCCCCACCTGTTTGGCCACGGCGATGGATACCTCCCGCAGCTGATCCAGGGGCGGGCACAGGATCCCGTCCGCCAGGTCCTGATCCGAGATGAATCCGGCCACAGCATGGGCCGCGGCAGAGAAAAATACCGGCAGCACCCGGGTGGCGCCGGAAGCGATGATTCCCAGGCCGATTCCCGGGAAGACGAACGCATTGTTCATCTGTCCGATGCGGTATGACTTGCCGTTATGGGATACCGGGGCAAACGGAGATCCCGTGGCCACCAGGGCGTTGCCGTCGGTCCACTGGTACAGGTCCTTGGGAAGTGCTTCCGTGTTGGTGGGTGGGGTTGCTCAAAGGCAGGGATAACGGGCCGGTCGGAATTCTGCATCATCGCGTTTACAATGGCCTGATCAAAGCAGCCGGGCTGGCCGGATGTGCCGATGAGCACGGTGATTTTTTCATTCAGAATGACATTTTCCATGGTGTTGTCGGCCGGGGTTTTCAGCCATGACAGTGTCGCCGGGTCTTTGGCGAATTTATGCTTGTATGGCTCCAGTTCCCGGTCCGTGGTCACGACCCCTCTGGAATCCATGGTGAAAATGCGTTTTTTGGCCGCTGTTTCGTCCATGCCCTGTTCCATCAGCTCGGTCCAGATCTGTTCGGTAATCCCAACGCCGCCGGCGCCGGCCCCGTTCACCAGAAACACCTGTTCGGTGAATGCCTGTTTTTTGTTTTCATGGCCGCCAGAATGCCGGCAGGGTAATGGAACCGGTGCCCTGGATATCATCGTTAAAGGAGATGACCTGGTCCAGATAGGTGTCCCGAACGGAAAAAGCGGTTTGTTTGGAAAAATCCTCCCACTGGCACAGGGCCTTGGGAAACACTTTTTTAAAGGCGTTGACGAATTTTTCAATAAACCGGTCGTAAGCGTCCCCTTTCAGCCGTTTGTTGCGCCAGCCCAGATATCCCGGGTCATCCAGCAATGCCTGATTGTCGGTTCCCACATCCAGGGAAACGGGCAGGCAGTGCCAGGGAGCAATGCCGGCTCCCTGGGTATACAGCATCAGTTTGCCTAAACAGATGGGAATGCCGCCGGCCCCTGGTCCCCGAGACCCAGGATGCCCTGGTTGTCCGTGACCACGGCCACCCGGATATCCTTGTCCGTATAGTTGGCTAGAATGTTTTCCGCATAGTCGATATTGTCCGGAAACAGGTGGATGCCGTTGGCCCGGCGGAACATGCTGGAATACTGCTGGCAGGCCAGCCCCACGGTGGGGGTGTAGATGATGGGCAGAAACTGGGTGACATCGCTGGCGATCACGGCGTGGGTCAGGACCACGTTGCGGTCGTAAAGGCTTCTGAGATAGATGAATTTTTCGATATCGTTTTCTTTTTTGGCAATGATGTCCAGGCTGCTCTGCACCTGTTCTTCCAGGGTTTTGACCCGGAAGGGCAGATATCCGCTCAGCTTGAGGCGGATGCGTTCTTCAATGGAGAATGCCGTGCCTTTGCTGATGTTGTTGAAACGCAGAATGTCAAATCCGCGGAGGTTGATGGTCACCCCGGTGGTGTTACCGTACTCCCCGTATTCAAACTCATAATGGTTGATTTCCATGGTATATGGATCCCCTTAAAATTGTCTGGTTAACTAAAAATGATAACCAGACAATTATAACACAGATTGTGCACAGATCAAATGGCGATCAAAGATTAGCCTTGATAATATTTGCGGCACATATTGAAGGATGCCGTTGTGCTGAATATCGGCGGCTTCAATATCCGTGTAGACCCATATTCCTTACCGCGAACCAGATGGGTTTTCTGTTTTTCTTGCCTGAACGGTCAGTTCACCGTAAAGTCTCAGGGGATCCGGACCGGTGATGGTGAAGGGGTCATTTCCGGACATGCCCGGATCCTCCGTGGATTCAATCAGCATCCAAGGATATTGTCAAACTTGCAAGAGTACAAGCTTCAATCCCATTATCCGTGCTGTTTTCGCAGATCCTTGCGCAGGATTTTGCCCACATTGGACTTGGGCAGTTCCTCCCTGAATTCAACGGACACCGGCAGTTATATTTGGCCAGTTTGGTGGCACAGTAATCGATGACTTCATTTTCGGTCATGGCCTGGCCCTGTTTGAGCACCACAAACACCTTGACCGCCTCCCCGCGCTTGGAATGGGGAATGCCCACGGCACAGGCTTCCAAGACTTTGGGGTGGTCATACAGCACTTCGTCGATATCTCTGGGATAGACATTGTACCCGCCGGAGATGATCATGTCCTTGATGCGGTCCACGATGTAGAAATACCCGTCCTCATCCATTTTAGCCACATCGCCCGTGCACAGAAATCCATCCCGGGTAAGGGTTTTGGCGGTTTCATCCGGCTTGTTCAGGTATCCTTTCATAATCTGGGGACCCCGTATGAGCAGCTCGCCGGATTCTCCCACCGGGACCTCTTTGGTGTTGTCTTCCAGATCCACGATCCTGCATTCGGTCTCCGGCAGCGGAATCCCGATGCTGCCGACTTTGCGCTGTCCTCTGAAGGGGTTCACATGAGTTACCGGGGAGGATTCGGTCAGCCCGTATCCTTCCACAATAATGGCCCCGGTTTTTTCTTCGAATTTCCGGATCACTTCCAGGGGCAAAGGGGCGCTTCCGGAAAAACACCCTTTGATAGTGGTCAAATCCGTATGCGCCAGGTCCGGGTGGTCCAGTATACCGATATACATGGTGGGAACCAGCGGTGCGAATGTGACTTTGAATTTGGAAATGGCTTCCAGCAGCGGTTCAGCCTGGGGTTTGGGTACCAGCACATTGGTCCAGGCCAGGCGGATGGCCAAGTTCATGGATACGGACATGCCGAACACATGAAAAAAGGCAGGGCTCCCAGCATGATTTCAGTGCCTTTGTCAAATTCAGGAAACCAGGCCTCGATCTGCTGGATCTGAAAGGAGATGTTTCTGTGGGTGAGCATGACTCCTTTGGATATACCGGTGGTGCCGCCGGTATACTGATACATGGCCACATCATCCAAGGTCACATCCGCCTGGGTGGTATCCGGGCTGTATCTGGATATAATGTCTTTGAAAGCATGCAGATCCGGAGCCGGCGAAACATCGGCGGCCAGTCCTTTTTCTTTGCCACCAGCGGAAACAGCAGCCGCTTGACAAACGGCAGATAGTCTCCGATGGAGGTATAGACAATGGTTTTGATATCGGTTTTTCCCGGAGCTTTACCATGCGTGCCGCCAGCAGATCCAGCGTGATCAGAAATTTTGACCCTGAGTCCGTGAACTGGTGTTCCAGCTCAGTATCAGAATACAGCGGGTTGTTGAAAACAACAATGCCGCCGATTCTCAGGGTGGCGTAGTAAGCAACGACACAGGGGATTAAATTGGGCAGAAGTATGGCGACGCTGTCTCCTTTTTTGATGCCGAAATCCTTGAGCGCAGCAGCAAATTTTCCGACCATCTCATCCAGTTCTTTGAACGTCACACTGTATCCCTGAAAAATCAAGGCAATCTGATCCGGAAACTCGGCTGCCGATTCCGTCAGATATTGCGGCACCAGCGTGTCTGTGAAATCAATGGTGCCCTGAATTTTTTGTTCATAGGCATTGAGCCAGATTTTTTTTTCATACATACTTTGATCGGCCAAGATCTGCTCCTTGTTGAAATTAGGGTTAAGTCATCGCGGTCATTTTTTGCCCATTGGTCATAAACTATTATGATTTGTACAATAAACCGCTTTAAAACACGGATGTCAAGAAAAAAAACAATGTTCATGGCTGCGGGGCACACCTCGAATCTTATCCCTCATCACCGCATCGCGAAAATTAACCCAGCAGCGAGTTTCGTCGACGGTTTTTCCGGAAACGGTCTGCCCCAGGATCCAGCCGAACAGAATCACCCCGAAACCCGCCAGAAACCATTTGATCATCCTGGTCTTAAATAAAGAATCAGATTCCTTTTCCAGTTCTTCGAGCCGTATGGACAAGACCTTGTTTTTGTCTGTCAATTGTTTGTTTTTCTGCAGGACCTGGTACAGATCGTCCGGGTTTTCCGACATGGTCCCCAGTTTGTCCTTCAGCCGGTCATGGGCCGCAGACAATTCATTGAACTGTTGCTGCAATTCCGACTGTTCTTTTTCATTTGTTCGATAATGTCTGTTTTGGGGATATCAAACGTGACAAACTGCTTGTCCACCCATCCGGTTTCCCGGATGACAATCGTACTTTGTAGTAGTTTTCTTCTTCATCCAGAATGGTCAGCCGGGTATCGCTTTCCAGGGTTTTCAGCACCTGGTAGGAAGGGCCCGGTCCCTGCCTGAAGGTAAGAATCAGCCGGTCCGTGACATAACCGATACGGGACTGTCCCATTGCGGACATCCCGGTGAAAACAAGCATCAGACTGATGAAAAAAAACGTAAATGCGCGCATGTTACCTCCAGATAGTTTTATAATTCAATAACAATCACGGCGGCATTTTACAATACCCAAAGGATGGCGGGGAAAAAAAACTTGCTAAATGATGAAAAACATGGGTATCAAACGGTCATGGATTTTCCGGATTGAAACAGGATGAAAATGGATCAGACGCTGTATCATAAATTGTGTGTGGCCAATATCGTGAACGGGGTGACCGAAGGGTTGACCCAGTTTCCCATCCCAGCCGGGTGGCGCTTATTTTTGCTGCGGGCCTCAATGACCCTGTCAAGGTGCTGGACCCCCAGGACTTGCTCCGGGGACACGGGGTGAAGATCCAGACCATGTTCGGTGAAGAACACGGCCAGTGGCGGACCCGGATCAAAACGGCAATCGACCGCCAACCCAGGGGCTACCAGATTCCTGAAAACGACCTGGCCCTTTCCGGCCTGATCACCTATGGATGCAGTTGCGGCGATTTTTTTTATCAGCCTGGTTTACGGAACACCATCCGGATCTGTGTTCCGTTCACCCCATCCAGCGATGGCTGGAACAGGCGGCCACCCTTCTGATTCATGATTTCAACAAACGGAGTGCCCCGGTTTATTCATCGGAATATGTCCTTAAAAATTATGCCCTCCAGGCCATTGCCGACCATGTCGTGGATGAACGGGACCGGTGCCTGATCCATGACAGCAAACTTCAAGTCCCCGCCATCCTGAACTATGTGCTGGATCTTTCCAAAACCAAGGAAGAGGGGCCTGGCCCAGGGGCATCCTGTTTTCTGTGATCCCGGCCAGTTGGAAAATTGAATTCATCACACGGATACAGAAACACCAGCGGCCCCAGCTGTTTGATATCAACATGTGCGAAAGCTTTTGGTGGCGGTGGAGGATTCCGATCGAAAACTGGTGTCTGACGGACAGACCATTATCGGCATCACCGACGGACCGATTCCGGATGATGCGATTGTGGTTCATTTGAAAGGCGACTACGGATTTTTGGATGTCAAGGATGTCCGGATTGCCTCTTTTTTCGACGGCTGTTTCCATGCCGTCACCCGGGAGGCAAGGCTGGTGGAGCTGGAAGAACTACTGCTGGATATGGATCTGGATACCAGTGCAGCGACGTCGCTTTTTCAGGTTGTTGCCCACCTTGTCCACAGTGCCGGCCGCGCCCGTTATGGCTGTACCCTGGTGATCGACCTCAATGATCCGCCTATGCGGTTGTCCGGCCATGATCTGGACCCGCCCCTGAGTCTCATGGAACCGCAGAATATCGAGCTGGCCTGTTCCCTGCTGAAAATCGACGGAGCGGTTCATCTGACGGCGGACAGCTGTATCCACGGATTTGCCTGCCTTCTGGACGGACGGACCATTGACTGGGAAAAGATGGCCCGGGGGGCCCGGTACAATTCCGCATTGCGGTTCTCAGCGGCCAATTCAGGCATCATCGTGGTGGTGGTGTCAGCGGACCGCCCGGTATCCATCATTATAACGGCATTGAAATCAGTGCCTTCAGCAACTGGCGCCCTGCCAGCCAGCATCGGCCGGAACCGGTCGTACTGGAAACTTTTTTACACGGAGTCAATCTATGAGCCATAATCACGAGCATACGCATCATCATTCGCATTCCCACGACCATGACCATTCCCACGACCATGACCATTCTCATGAGCACGCCCATGGGCACGGCCATTCCCAAAGTCACGGCCACTCCCAAGGCGCCGGGCCGGAGATGTCCACCAAAGAAAAGATCGGCGTGCTGCTGTCACACTGGGTGGATCATAATGACAGTCACAAGGACAATTTTTATTCATGGGCAAAAAAAGCGGAACAGGCCGGGCTGGATGCCGTTGCGGTCCATCTGAAACAGGCCGGAGACCTCTCGGAGGCGGTCACAAAACATCTGAAGCAGGCTGAGGAAGAACTGCGTGGATAAAGCGGTTCTGAACCTGGCCGGACAACGGCTGATGCTGGGGTTTGACGGCACACAGTTTAATTCGGATTTGGAAACCCTGATCCGCCGGTTCAGGGCCGGCGGCATTATTTTGTTCCGGCAGAATATCGTTTCCCCGGATCAGGTGGGGCGATTGTGCGCCGATGCCCAGGCTTTTGCCGCGTCCTGCGGACAGCCACCCCTGTTCATTGCCGTGGATCAGGAAGGCGGGGTGGTGTCCCGGCTGCCCGAACCGTTTACTCAGTTTGACGGCAATCCCGGTATTCTCACCCGGGAAGCGGCCAAAGCCTTTGCCCGGATCACGGCCAGGGAACTTCAGCGGGTGGGGATCAACATGAATCTGGCCCCGGTGGTGGATGTGGTGCCGGACCACGCCGATTCCATCATGAAGAGCCGGGCGTTTCCCGGAGACGCACCAACCGTGGCAGATCTGGGAGCCACCGTGATCCGAACCCTGCAAACGTCCGGAGTCATGGCCGTGGCCAAGCATTTTCCCGGCATCGGCCGTACCGTACTGGATTCCCACCACCAGCTGCCTGTGCTGGATGTGGATCCGGCTGAGCTTCAGGCCGTGGACTTGATTCCGTTTGAGGCGGCGATACGTGCAAATGTCTCCGGCATCATGGTGTCCCATATTCTGTGTTCCCGGTTGGACTCCCGGTGGCAGGCCAGCCTGTCCGAAACCATCGCCCGGGATATGATCCGGCGGAACCTGGACTTCAACGGGCTGGTGCTGACCGACGATATGGACATGAAGGCCATCCATCATGATATGGATACCTGTATAGGCCGGATTCTGGCTTCGGATATTGACCTGACACTGATCTGCCACCAGGCCCAATATCGAAAAGCGTTCAATTCTATAGTCCGGCGGCTGGAACGGATCAAAAGATGCGGGAAAGGGGCAGACATCGCTTCAGCGAATCTACCGGTACAAGGCGCAGTACCTGGGATGGATGAACCGGCAGGACAGCAGCGATTCCGGCGGATAACCTCCGGTTTCAGGCGCCGATGTTCAGGGCTCGGGAAAACACGTCATCCTCCAGGCCGCAGGTGAGGCCGTCCCGGATCATGACCGCGCCTCTGGCTGCCACCATGGCGGCATTGTCTCCGCACAGGGACAGGGGCGGGGCGATGACCCGGATCTGATGCCGGGCGGCCCGGCGGGTCAGGGTTTCCACTAAGGTCCGGTTCGCGGAAACCCGCCGGAAATGCCGATCTGCGAGCAGTGCCGGGACCTGGCTGCGGCCAGCAGTTTTTCACACAGCACGTCGATGACCGCCGCCTGAAATGCCGCAGCTACCTGCGCCCTGTCAATGTCACTTTGAAGGGGATGGTCGTGGACATGTCGGGCCACCGCAGATTTCAGGCCGGAAAAGCTGAAATCAAAACTGCCTTTTTCCAACAGGGATCTGGGAAACGCGATTTTCCCGGGGTCACGGCCCGCTGCCAGGGCTTCGATCACGGGTCCGCCGGGATATCCCAGGCCCAGGGTTTTGGCGACTTTGTCAAAGGCTTCCCCGGCCGCATCATCCCGGGTCTGGCCCATCAGGTCGAACCGGTTGTCTGCAGTGACATGATAGATATTGGTATGGCCGCCCGATACCACCAGGGCGATGAACGGAAATTCCGGGGCCGGGCGGCACAAGAGCAGGGAATGGATATGGGCTTCCAGGTGATTGACCCCGGCCAGAGGCAGGTTTCGGGCCCAGGCAAAGGCTTTGGCAAATGAAAATCCCACCAGCAGCGCGCCCACAAGACCCGGCCCCTGGGTGGCGGCCACGCCCTGAATATCCTCAATGGTAATCCCTGCTTCCCGGATCGCCTGGTCCACTACCGGCGTGATGGCCTCCACATGCATGCGGGATGCCAGCTCCGGCACCACCCCTCCGTAAGGTTTGTGCGCCTCCACCTGGGAAGCGACGACCGAAGAAAGGACCCTTTCAGAGCCGTCGACCACAGCGGCTGCGGTTCATCGCACGAAGATCAATCCCCAGAAGAATCATACACCGTCAGGTCCACTGGACCTGTTTTCGTTCTCTTTTCTATCGGTGACTTCGCCAATGAAATAGGCGGGTTCATCCATGGCGGTCAGACGGTCCATGACTTCCTGGGCGGAATTTTCCGGAATGATCAGGATCATGCCGATGCCGTTGTTGAAGGTCCGGTGCATCTCGATATCAGACACATGGCCGGATTTCTGGAGCAGCTCAAAGATGACGGGTCTTTCCCAGGCTTGCTTGCGGATCAGGATTTTGCAGGCGTCCGGAATCACGCGGATGATATTTTCATCAATGCCGCCGCCGGTGATATGGGCCAGCCCGTGGATGGGCAGATCCCGCATCAGGCTGAGAATACTGGAGACATAAATGGTGGTGGGCCGCAGAAGTTCTTCCCCAGGGTCGTTCCCAGCTCCGGAATCTGTGTGTTCACGTCGTATTTGCAGTGATCGAAGAAAATTTTTCTGACCAGGGAAATCCGTTGGAATGGATACCGCTGGACGCCAGACCTATGAGCTGATGTCCGGGCCGGATGTAGGAGCCGTCGATGATCTTGTTATTGTCGACGATACCGACGGCGAATCCGGACAAATCATATTCTCCGGGTTGATAAATCCCGGGCATTTCAGCGGTTTCACCACCGATCAGAGCGCATCCGGCCTGGGTGCAGCCATAAGCGATCCCCTGGATAATGTGTTCCGCCACTGCATTGTCCAGCCGGCCCATCGCCAGATAATCAAGAAAGAAAAGCGGCTTGGCACCCTGAACAACGATGTCGTTGACGCACATGGCCACCAGATCGATGCCGATGGTGTCATGCCGGTTCATGAGAAATGCGATTTTCAGTTTGGTGCCGACCCCGTCCGTGGAGCTGACCAGAACCGGATTGGTCATATTGGAGACATTAAGAGAATACAGTCCTCCAAATCCGCCGATTTCTCCCATGACCCCGGATCTGGGGTGGATCTGGCAATATCCTTGATCCGGTCCACCAGCTGATTGGCTTTATCGATATCAACACCGGCATCTGCATACGTCAAAGAATCATTCATGAAGCTCACCTTGTCTGGACTGTTTACTGCAAATTAGTCATGGAATAATAAACAGACAGGCTTTAAAAGTCAAAAAGCTTTTTGACATGACCGAAGTTATATTGTATCTATCAAAATTTGATGTGCAGATTTGAAAAATGAATCCGATTTCGGAGAAAAAACTACTATGAAAACAATCCGTGTGGGTATCCTCGGGTTAGGGGTGGTCGGAACAGGCGTGGCCGACCTGCTGATCCGGAAAACTTCCCTGCTGGAATCCCGAATTGGGGCCCGTCTGAACTTGAAAACCATTGCCGATATTGATATCAACACTGATCGCGGCATCGATCTGAAAGGATCAGCCTGGTCACGGATGCCATGGCAGTGTTGACAGATCCGGAAATTGATGTGGTGGTGGAACTGATCGGAGGGCAGACCACGGCCAAAGAGTTCATTCTGACTGCCCTGCAGAATGGGAAACACGTGGTTACGGCCAATAAAGCCCTATTGGCAGCCTGCGGCAATGAATTGATGGAAACAGCACGGAACAATCGGGCGGACCTGATGTTTGAAGCCAGCTGCGGCGGGTGCATGCCGATTATTAAGACCTTCAGGGAATCCCTGGTGGCCAATGATATCAAATCGATGTCAGCGATTTTGAACGGGACCTGCAATTACATTTTGTCCCGGATCTCCAGGGAGGGATGCACGTTTGAAGAGGCGTTGAAAAAAGCCCAGGAACTGGGGTTTGCCGAAGCGGAACCCTCCCTGGACGTCGACGGCCATGATACGGCCCATAAACTGGCCATTCTCAATGCCCTGGCCCACGGCATGGAGATCAATCTTTTTGATATCCATGTGGAGGGCATCCGCCGGATTACCCCCATGGACATCGAATTCGCACGGTCTTTTGGCTACACCATCAAACTGCTGGCCATCGGAAAACGCCACGGCGATTTTGTGGAAGCCAGGGTTCATCCCACCATGATCGACAACGCCAATCCCCTGTCCCATGTGGATCATTCCATGAACGCCATTGCCATTGATGCGGATGCCACCGGCAAAACCATGCTTTACGGTCACGGAGCGGGTATGATGCCCACGGCATCGGCCGTGCTCAGCGATATTGCCGATATTGCCAGAAATATCATCAGCGGCACCACGGGCAGGGTCCCTATCCTGGGGTATCCACAGGAAATATCCGTCAAATTCCCATTCTGTCCATGGACGAGTTGATAACGCGGTATTATATGCGGTTCGAAGCCCAGGATCACCCCGGGTGCTGTCCCGGATTTCCGGCATTCTGGGAGAAAACAAAATCAGTATCAATTCAGTGCAGCAGCACGGGCGTAATGCCAGCGGCAGTGTGCCCGTCGTCATGATCACCCATATTGCTAAAGAAGCACGGATACAGAGAGCCTTGAGCCAGATTGCGGCCACCGATTGCGTGGTGAAACCGCCCATGGTCATCCGAATTGAAGATGAGGTGGCACAATGAAAATGATCATGGCGGATCTGGAGGGAGTGTTTCTGCCTGAAATCTGGATCAATGTGGCAAAAAAACGGGTATTGAGGAGTTGAAACTGACCACGCGGGATATCAGCGACTATGATGTGCTTATGACCCGCCGCCTGGCTATTTTAAAGGAAAACCGCCTGAAAATTCAGGATATTCAGGCGGTCATTGCTACCCTGGATCCCCTGCCCGGCGCAAAACAGACTCTGGACTGGATTCGGGCCCGGTCCCAGTTCATCATTCTTTCCGATACGTTTGAAGAGTTTGCCAGACCCCTGATGGTCAAGCTGGGACTGCCCACGCTTTTGTGCCACAGCCTGACCATTGATGACCAGGGCTGTATCACAAACTACAATCTGCGGATCGACAACCAGAAAAAAGGGCAGTTCAGGCGTTTCAGAACCTGAACTATGAGGTGACCGCATTCGGGGATTCCTACAATGATATCGGCATGATTCAGGCGGCGGACCAGGGATTTTTCTTCAGGCCGCCGGAAACCGTGGTCACTGAGTTCCCCGGTATTCCTGTGACCCGGGATTATGATGAGCTCAAAACCATGTTGAACCGCCTGTTGAACCCATGAGTATCGATATCGGCCGTTTCCGTCAGATCCGCGCCCTGGTCATAGGCGACCTGATGATCGATGAATACCTGTGGGGCCGGGTGGAACGCATCTCTCCGGAAGCCCCCGTGCCTGTGGTGGCCGTGGAACGGGAAAATCACACCCTGGGCGGCGCTGGCAATGTGATCAACAACCTCACAGCCATGGGGGCCAGGGTCTGCGCCATCGGCACGGCCGGAACGGGCAAGGCCGGCCGGATGATCCTGGAAAAACTTGGGGAACTGTCCGTGCAGACCCATGGCATTATCAGTGAACCGGACCGTCCCACCACGCTGAAAACCCGCATTATTGCCTCCAGTCAGCAGGTGTTGCGGATTGACCGGGAAGTGAAACGTCCCATCAGCACCGAGACGCTGGAACGTCTGGTGTCGATCATGACATCCATGATCGACCAGGTGGATCTGATTATTATTTCCGATTATGACAAAGGGCTGGTGACCCCGGAACTGGTCCGCCATACCGTGGACCTGGCCCGCCGGCACGGGGTCCTGATTCTGGCGGATCCCAAAGCCCTGCGGTTTGATAAATACGCCAGGGTATCGGTGCTCACCCCCAACCAGAAAGAGGCGGCCCTGGCGGCCAATATGGAAATTTCAACCCGGGAGGACCTGTTCGCTGCCGGTCAAATGCTTTTAAAAACAGTCGCTCTGGACAAACTGGTGATCACCTGCGGCAAGGACGGCATGGTGTTGTTTGAACCGGGCAGTCCTCCCATGTGATCGCTTCAAAAGCCCGGCAGGTCTTTGATGTGTCCGGCGCAGGCGACACGGTCATCTCTTTGCTGGGCCTTTGCCTGGCATCGGGCGCATCGTTTCTGGACAGTGCGGCCGTGGCCAATGCCGGGGCCGGTATTGTGGTGGGAAGGTGGGAACAGCCACCCCTACGATTGCGGAATTAAAATCAGTGCTGGACTCTGGCGACTGTTTCCGGCACCCGGAAAAGAAAAATAATAAAATCCTTGACGGCGAGGCATAATTCATCTATATTGCAGGAATTGATGCGGGGTGGAGCAGTCTGGTAGCTCGTCGGGCTCATAACCCGAAGGTCGTTGGTTCAAATCCTTCCCCCGCTACCAAAATACAAAAGCCCCGTTACTCGGGGCTTTTCTTGTTTCTGAATCCTGAAAATGGCCATTTTTCAGGAATTGTACAAAAAATATGAACAAAATGGCTGTACAACTTAAGCCTGTCCCTCCAAAACCAGGGGGGATGGCATGGCCAAACTTTCAAAAAATCCGAACCACCTTCAAAGGGCTGGTACGGGTATCATTTCAGGTGTAAGCTACGCGATCCATACATGGGGGAAATCAAAAATCAAACTAAGCCTGAAAAACGGATGTTTGAAAACGGCCCGGTAATTTTCTGGCATACCCAAACATGAAATCGTGGCATCTTTCATTTGAAAGCAGACTGCCGGATTTTATGACCGGGTGATTCTGTGGTTGTCAAACAAGGAAAGTTTTTATACATTCAGGAAAGCTTGTGATTATTGAGCTGAATTGTTACATGAAAGCCATGATTCTGAGGAGAAGGCAGGCTGATAGATGGCTTTAAATGTCATTTCCTGCTTTACAGGAAATTGAGCATCTGATATCTGAAACCTGATATGACAACGGCAACATAATATAAAAAGTGCGGAATGATATCCAAGTCTGATTCACAGCTTAAACAGGTAAGAACACCCCCGTCCCTGAGGGAGATGGCCTATGCATCCATCAAAGAGGCGATCATCACCAATGTTTTAAAGCCCGGGGGTATCTATAATGAACAGGGATTGGGCAAGGAGTTGGGAATGTCCAAAACTCCGGTTCATGAGGCCCTGCTGGACCTGGCAAACAAAGGGTTTGTTACACTTTTGCCAAGGCGGGGCGTGCAGGTCAATACTCTGTCAACCGAAGATATCGTCAATCTTTATTCCTTTCGCGGGCTGATCGAAGGAGCGATGATCCGCGGCATTGCCGACACCTTTGGGATGACCCATTTTGATCATTTAATGGGCATCCATCAAAAATGCCTTGATGTTGACGTTACGGATAAAATGGTCGAATACCTTGAACTTGAAAGGGCTTTTCATGATTACCTGGCAGATCTGAGTAATAATTCCTACATGATCAAGGCTCTGTCAAACATACGCGATCTTGTAGACTGGATGGGCATGGTCGCCCTGAACAGGGTTGATCGCTTGGCTGAGGTCAACCATGAGCATGGAGCGGTCGTTAAATTTTTAGAAAAGCGGGATTTGAAAATGCTGCTCTGAGCATGGAAAATCATATCCGCATCAGCCTGGAAAATGTTCTCAGGTACAAGTCTGATCAACCGGAAACTTGAAAGGACTCTTCAAGGCGCTCCCATGGGTGAAACCTCGTCAGACTGGAAAGCCATTCCCCATTTATTGCGGGAAAAAATAAGACAGAAAGGATATAATCAATCTACAAGCGGGCTCTGCCCCGGGTATGCCCAGGCAAATCTTGCCATACTGCCCAAAAAACAGGCCTCTGATTTTCTGGACTTTTGCCGTAAAAACCCCAAGCCCTGTCCAATTCTTGAAGTAAGTGAACCAGGTGATCCTGTTTTGAAAAGGGTCGCTTCAGGTAGTGATCTGCGAAGCGACCTGCCTGCCTACCGCGTCTATTCAAATGGAGGATTGGTGGAGGAACCCAGCGATATCCGGCATCTCTGGCGTGACGATTTGTTGGGTTTCTAATAGGCTGCAGCTATACTTTTGACGTCGTGCTGCACGTATCGGCATTTGCCTTCCACATGTGCTTGAGAACCGGGAGCCCGGCATTTACACAACAAATATTCAAACCCGCAGGGCCGGGATATTTAAAGGTCCCATGGTGGTATCTGCCAGAGGAATTCCGGCAAACCGGGTCAATGAGGTGGTCATGGCCACCTCTCGTTTTAAAAAAACCCATGGAGCGCCGGTCCATATAGGAGATCCTGAAACTATCGGGATCAGGGATTTGTCGTGTTCCCAATTCGGAGGCAGCGGCTTGAAATTAGAGACAGGCGAAGTCCCTGTTTTCTGGGCCTGCGGCGTGACGCCGCAGGCTGTAGCTTTAAGCTCGGGCGTTCCTCTTATGATAACCCATAAACCCGGTCACATGTTTGTAACCGATTTGACCATTGAAGAGGCTGTTTCCGGAGATTAGACAGCAAGGTTTTTTTTGCATTATTTGATTTTTTCCGGGCAGATACAAAACAATCTCAGGGAAAAAGGTTATCAAAATCGTTGCCACACATAGCAGAAGAAAAAATGGCAGCGCAGCTTTGGCGATTTTAAAAATTTCATCATTATTCAGGCTGCTTATGACAAAAAGATTAAATCCCACCGGTGGTGTCACCAATGCCAGTTCAATCATTAGAACCAGGTACACGCCAAACCAGATAGGGCTGAAACCGGCATCCTTGATTAAAGGAAGAACAATGGGTGATGTCATGACAATCATGGAGAATCCGTCAAGAAGACAGCCCAGCCCAATATAAGTGATGGAAAGTATCAGAATGAGCGTATAAGGCGTTAAAGACATGGAAGCGACAAACATGCTTAACTGCCGCGTAATTCCCAGGTATCCGACAGCCACGGACAAATAGCTGGCGCCTAAAACAATCAGCATGATCATGCAGCTGGTTTTTACGGTTCCAAGAAGGCTTTCACTGAATACTTTGCGGCTCATACTTCCTGAAATTACAGCAAAAAACAATGAGCCTGCCACGCCCACTGACCCGGCTTCTGTGGGTGTGGCCCAGCCGGCATAAATACTTCCGAGCACCACAACCACCAGGACTGCTACGGGTAAAATATCCGGAAGGGATTTTATGCGTTGGGTCCATGTGTTCTGGCCTTTTTCAGCAGGAGCCAGATTCGGGTTGATAATACATCGAATCAGGGTATAGCCGCTGAATAAGCTTACAATGAGCAGACCAGGCAGAATTCCGGCGATAAAAGCTTTCCTATGCTGACATCGGCGATAATACCGTATACCAGCATCATCATGCTCGGGGAATTAAAAACCCCAGGGTGCCTGCACCGGCCAGGGATCCAATGGAAAGGGTTTTATCATACCCGCGCTGTATAGCTCTGGTAAGGTAATTTTCCCCACTGTTGCCGTTGTTGCTGCCGAAGATCCGCTGACAGCAGCAAAAAAAGTACAGGCAAAAATATTGACGTGGATTAAACGGCCTGGGATGACCGACATCCAGGGGACCAGCCCATCAAAAAGATTTTTTGATATTTTGCTTCTAAAAAGGATCTCTCCCATCCAGATAAACATGGGCAAGGCCATCATGGCCGAACCACTTGTGCTGTTCCATGAGACATTGGCCAGAATCAGGCCGGCAGGGACATCCAGAAAAAAAAAGAAACCCTCCAAGTCCAACCAGAAACAGAGAAATACCAATCCACAATGAACTGCCCAGAGATATGACCAAAATCAGAATCAGTGTCACCCACACGTTGGTTAAATCCATTTTATCTTCCTATTTTCAGAAATATTTCGACAGGCTATGAGACATAAATTCTTTTACCTATCGACCTAAATTGTCTTGATCAATCATAAATCCATTTACGTCAATACTGCCCGCAAGCATTAATATTGTCCTGAAAAATTCTCCAAGAAATTGCAGCAGCATCAATAAAGAGCCAAAAGCAAGAAAGAATTGGGGAATGGCCAGGTAGGTTCCTGAAACCTGCATGGACTGGACCCGGTTACAACCGAATCCCAGACTAATATGGAATTATAAAATGCCAGATATAAACAGAATGAAAATCCGACAACACAGCAGATAAGGTCAAGGATCAGCCTGGGGCGCCCCTGTACCACTTTGTGTAAAAATGTCATCCGGATATGGGCCCGTTCTTTCAATGTATACGCCAGTGCGCAAAATGTAAGGGCACACATCAGATACCCGGAATATTCCTCGGTAATATACAGTGTGCGGTCTAAAAGGTTTCTGAGGACGATTTCAAGTAAAATTAAACCAAGTCCCAGGACTATAAGCAGGCCGGAAAGATATCCTCCCCAGACAGAGATTCGGTCGCACAACGCAACTATTTTTTTTACCATGGTTCCTCTAAAAAGAAGTAATCAAGTTGACAGGTGATTTTTTTATAATCACCTGTCAACCGGTTGCATGTAGATCACAATAAATGACTTGGCTGCCAGGTAAGATAAAATGGTCATATATTGTATCTTAATAACATAAGCGGCAATACAAATCAGCGGCCGACTTTTTGCAGAAAATCTTCATAAATTTTTATCGCATCGGCCGGTGCCGTTTCTTTCCACATTTGGTGAATTCCGTCAGCAAGTTCTCTTAATTCATTTGAAAAAGCCGGGGTCACCGGGATAGTTTTATCCCTTCGGCATTACAGACTTGCTCTTTTTCATTATCCAGCTCAAGCACTCTTTTCCACAGGATCTCTTCCATCTCTTTTCCTGTGTCAACCAGGTGTTGTTGAGTTTTTTCATCCAGTTCATTAAACTTTTTGAGATTAACACTGACCATGTTGATGGCAATTGTCATGTTTATTCTTTGAAAGTATTTAAGCACTTCCCAGAATTTGCCGTCAACGGCGGTTGAAGTAGAGGTGATTACCGAATCAATAAGCCCTGTGGCCAGAGAAGAATATACTTCACTGAAAGGAAGGGCATAGGGTGTTCCATTTGCCGCTTCTACAACCATGGCGCAGTTCTTATCATAGGTCCTGACTTTAAGTCCCTTCATGTCCGCTACTGATTTTATCGGTTCCATGCTCCACAGCCCTGTACTGGGCCAGGGGGCAATGTAGAGAATTTTTTGTTTCCATTTGGCAGCGGTTTTGTCAAAGTAGGGCCGCGCAATGTCAGTTAAAATTTTGGCCTCAGACATGTCCTGAACAAGAAAGGGAAGGGTATTAATCTGAAAGATTTTGGCTTCACCTGCGACACCTCCGGTAAAAATAATCAGAAATCGGAACCAGGCCGTCCCGAACCGCCTTAAGAAGCTCAGGCCCTTTAAAACCCAGGGCACCTCCGTATTGAACGACGATTTCCAACTCTCCGTTTGTCAGGGTTTTGATTTTTCGGCAAACTGGGCCATCCCGATGCTGTGATGATTGCTGGGCGGCCATACCACGTTCGCATTCCAGGTGGTTTTGGCTGTACATGGAAAGGCGGTAAAAATAAAAAACACCACAATAGCCGTGACCGATACAACTGCTTTTTCATCCTCAATCTCCTTACTTATGGTTATTAATTATGGGACCTGATGACTGCAGGCCCCGACCTTTTCCCGTTTTGTTTTTTTGAAATCCAAGCACATTGTGCAAGGTAATCCGAATGTGTTTTTCCATGCTCAAAGCTGCCTTTTCAAAATCTTTTTTTCAATAAACTCGAGAATTTCTTCATGTTCCCGATTGACTTCTGCCATTCTTTCTCCGCGCATCAGCGCCGCCATCCCCAGCCAGTCAATAAGATCTCTCAGATTTTTCAGGGCTGAAGCCATATATCTGTTTTTGCTCAGAGAAGCTAAATAATCATGAAAAGATCGCTCAAGTTTAAGATATTCAAGCATTCCGTGGGCCGGGTTAGCACACACACATTTTTTATGCAAAGATCGCAGATGGATGATATGGGATTCTTCAATTACATTGGCAATGCTTCGAACTATTTCACCCTCAATGAGCGTACGAAAGGTGTAAAGATGCATAATATCGTCTGTCGTCAGGTTATTGATCTTTACGCCTTTTCTTGGTAAAAGCGTAACAAACCCCAAGGTCGCCAGATCTATTAAAGCTTCATGAACCGGGGTTTTGGACATACCCAGATCTTTGGCCAGAATCTGCTCACTATAGATCACGCCAGGTACCAGCACGTTTTTTTATGATGGCTTCTTTTATAGAATCATAGGCCATACTCCTCAAGGACGGAGGGGCATTTACCAGGCGCAGTTTTGATTCTGTTTTCAGAGATTTTTTTATCATACTGCCTTCTTAAGGTTCTTGACAAACATATAACATCTTAGATATTACATATAACGTGTTTTGTAAATGGCAATACAAAATTTTTTAAAAACAATTGGTATTTTAAAAAAAGGATCGGTTATGAAAGGTGGCTGGACTGGAAAAATCATTTATATAGACTTAACCAGGCAAAAACCTGGCTGGAACATACTGAAAAGTATCTTGAGTTTATTGGCGGGCGCGGGATCAATCAGTATCTTTTATTTAAACTGGTTGATAAAAAGACAGCTCCTTTAGCTCCTGAAAATGTTGTTATTCTCGGATCAGGCCCTCTGGTGGGAACCATGGTTCCGGCGGCCAACAGGCTGTCGGTTGATTTTAAAAATGTGATTACAAACGGGGTGGGATCAGGGAACAGCGGCGGACATTTTGCCTCGGAAATGAAGTTTGCAGGATATGATCATATTGTCATCACAGGAAAATCTGCAAAACCCGTTTATATTTTTATTTATAACAACCAGGTGTTTTTCAAGGACGCGTCACAGCTTTGGGGAAAGTCAACCTGGGATACAGAGAATGCCTTAAAAAAGATGGAGAATGAACCATCGTTAAAAACGCTCACAATCGGACCCGGCGGTGAAAATCTGGTAAAATTTGCCTGTCTGATTGGTGATCGCGGCAGGGCAGCAGGCTATGGAGGATCTGGCGCTGTTTTCGGTTCTAAGAATTTAAAGGCCATTGCCATAAGAGGAACAAATGCAGTACAGGTTGCAGACCCTGCAAAATTTATGGAAAAAGTAAAAAGTTACTATATCAATACTATTGAAAAAAGCCAGATGGTCAAAGTACATCGCAAGGGGGGGACCTTGCTGGCTTACCAGCTTCCCGGAGAAAGCCGGCCCCATGGTGTGAGAAACATGACAGATGAATTCTGGAGCAATGAATCAATCTTTTCAGTTTCCAGGGAAATCATAGATAAGAATTTTTTACAAAGACGTCGTTCCTGCTTTAACTGTCCTGTCTACTGCAGCGGGATTTATAAAATCAGGAACAGGTTTTCTGAGGGAATCCAAGCTAATTCATTCAGAGCCTTTGCTTCCAACCTGGATATTTGCAACCCGGAAACGGTAATGCAGGCCAATACACTGGCTAATCTCTACGGGCTTGAATCAGATCATTTGTCAGCGGTTATTGCCTGGGCTATAGAATGTTACGAGCATGGAATTTTAACCGTCAAAGATACGGACGGACTGGAATTAGGTGGGGTAAGGGAGAAGCCATTTTAACGCTGATTGAAAAAATTGCCAGTTGTACAGGTTTTGGCAATATTTGGCCCAGGGTGTTTATGAGGCAGCAAACAAAATAGGAAGGGGTTCTGAGAAATACGCTGTTGTTGTAAAAAAGAACGCGCTTATGGAAGCTTCCATGCGGAATAATAAAGCATGGGCGCTGGGAATTCTTACCAGCACCAAAGGAGGAGGCCATTTAAGGGGTGCCATTGGCAAGAGCAATGCTGAAATTTCTCCTGAAGAGTCCCAAAAAATATTCAACATAGCCGATCTGGGCCAAGCAACTGCCTATGACCAAAAAGCACCGCTTGTAATATGGCAGGAATATTACAAAGGCATCATTGATATGATGGGGATTTGCGCATTAACAAGCGTCTGGATGGATTCCACGCTCTATCTGCCGGAAGATATCGCCCTGTTTTATTACTATGTGACAGGGGAAGAGACGTCTGTGGCAGATTTGTTTAAAGCAGGTGAGAAATTACAGGGCCTGGAGAGGGCTTTTAACCTTCTTCATGCAGGTTTTGGAAGAAAAGATGATCTGCCTCCGGAAAAGCTTGTGCAGATTCCAGTCAGCAAAGGCGTTTTTAAAGGAGAAAAGCTGGATTTAGAGAAATACAATAAGATGCTGGACCAGTATTATCTGCTTCATAAATGGGACACGGAAACCGGCTGGCCGACAAAACAGGGCCTGCTGGAACTGAATTTGGACATGGCCGTTGAAAAATTGGAACAAAACCGGATCAAACTAAAAAAATTAAGAGAGAGTCCTTGTGCATAGAGTTAATATTGATGAAAAAAATGTGTGGGCTGCCGTACTTGCGAACTGGCATGTTCTTTTCAGCACGACCGGCAATTTAATCCAAGAAATTTCTAAGATAAGAATATTTTTGCCGACGATGGCGGTTTGGAAATAGCTCTATCGTCATGCGACTGCAATAACATGTCATGTGTTGAGTTTTGTCCAGTACAGGCCATTCATCCGGTTTCCTGAGCTTTGAAACGTAAAACGGGATTTCATGGGGCGAATTTTGTAAATTTGCAAAGAAGTTTATAAATGAAGGATGCCGTGAAAAAAGCAAGGTTAAGGAAAAACCGGTTAAATATAGGTTTACATAATATATAATATCTGATATCTAAGATATTATTGACGCTTTAACGAAAAATTTACAGGAGAGCAGCCAATGAGAATAGATCTCAACTGTGACATGGGTGAAGGGTTCGGTAATTACAAAATCGGTATGGATGATAAGGTTATCCAGTACATAACCTCAGCAAACATAGCCTGTGGGTGGCATGCAGGCGACCCCATGGTCATGGACCATACTGTTGAGATTGCCAGGGCCGCTGGTGTCGGAATAGGTGCACATCCCGGGTTCCCGGATCTCCTGGGATTCGGTAGGCGCAATATGGACTGCACTGCTGATGAAATCTGCAATTATGTTGTCTATCAGATCGGAGCGCTTAAGGGGTTTTGTGCTGCCCATGGCGCAAAGCTCAGCCATGTCAAACCTCATGGGAATCTGTACCTGACTGCCGTAGAAAATGAAGTGGTTGCCGAGGCGGTCGCCAGGGCGGTTGTCAGTGTCGATCCTGATCTGATTTATGTGGCTCTGGCAGGTGCCAAGGGAGAGTTGATGAGCAGTATTGGAAAAAAGGTCGGACTCAAAGTCGTTTATGAGGCGTTTCCGGACCGTGCTTACACCCCTGAGGGGACCCTGGTTTCCCGTCGGGAAAGAGGGGCGCTCATCCAGGATCCGGAGCAGGTTGCCCAAAGGGCCCTTAAAATGGCCAAAGAGCAGAAGGTGGTTGCTGTAGACGGATCGACCATAGATCTCAATGCCCAGACACTTTGTGTACACGGCGATACCCCGGTGGCAGTGGACCTGGTCAGGTCCATCAAAGAACTCTTAGAGTCCGAAGGGGTAGACGTCAAGCCCATGGCCCAGGAAGATTAAAACAAGATCATTAACATTAACAAAATAGTTTAGAAAAAAGGAACCTATTTATAATGGGAAAAGGGGCATTTGACACGCCGTTTTTTCGAACAGCAGGCGATAAAGGCGTTCTGGTTGAATTCGGCTCGGACATCCATCCGGATATAAACAAAAAGTAAGGCACATGGCCTGGGATTGAAAAAAGACCTTCCCCGGGGGTTGTGGAAATTATCCCGACCTATCGTTCATTATTGTTGATTTATGATCCGGCTCCTCACCCGGGCACAAACCCTGGCAAGGGAGATTGAATGTCTTTGGAAAACTTTGTCTCAATCAGAGGATGAATCTACCAGGGTCGTTGAAATTCCTGTCTGCTATGGAGGTGAGTACGGGCCGGATATTGAAACTGTCGGAAAATCATCTAATCTTGGACCGGATGAGGTTATCAAGCTTCATTGTGAACCTGAGTATCTGATTTATATGGTGGGTTTCACCCCGGGGTTTCCCTTTCTTGGAGGGCTGAACGAAAAACTGCATACCCCCCGCCTTAAAGCCCCGAGAATGGCCGTTCCCGAAGGCTCTGTGGGAATTGCAAACAATCAGACCGGCATGTACCCTATCAAAAGCCCGGGCGGCTGGCAGATCATCGGAAGGACGCCCTTAAAACTATTTGCACCGGAACGTAAAAACCCCTTTCTCTACAAAGCAGGAGAAAAAATAAAATTTGTGCCTGTTTCTCCTGAAACCTATAAAGAGCTCAAATCCAAAGAGGAAATCCCATGCACGGAGTGAAAATAATCAATCCCGGTGGATACACCACCATTCAGGACAGGGGACGGTTCGGGTTCCAGGACCTGGGAATTCCGGTATGCGGCCCCTGGACCATTTTGCCTTTACCGTGGCCAACCTTCTGGTTAACAATCCTGAAAATGCGGCTGTCATGGAAATTACCGTCATGGGCCCTTATTTGGAAATCCAGAAGGAAATGGACATTGCCCTGGCTGGTGCACAAATGAAGCTTGCAGTTAATAACAAACCCATGGAGCCATGGCGTTCCATTCGTGTGAAGCCCGGGGATACGGTTACTATCGGCCAGGTGACATCGGGTTGCAGGGCCTATCTTCCTTTGGCGGCACAATTGATGTTCCTGAAATCATGGGCAGCCGCGCAACTTATGTTGGCGGAAAAATTGGCGGATTCAAGGGACGTCCCCTGCAGAAGGGAGATGAAATCAAAATCCTTGACTCTTCTTTATTGAAAAGGAGCTTGTCCTGCCTGCTCAATTTATTCCAACCTATGAAACCCAGGCTCAGGTCAGGGTTGTTCCCGGTCCTCAGGATGACTATTTTGACCAGGGTTTTGATATCTTGTTCGGCTCTGAATACATGGTAACGGCCAAAGCCGACCGCATGGGATACAGGCTACAGGGCCCTTGTGTCCCCATTAAGGATAAGATGCCAAAAAGCATTATTTCCGAGCCTTCGGTTCCGGGAAGTATTCAAATTCCCGCAGACGGACAGCCCATCGTTCTGATGGTTGAACAGACCGTGGGAGGGTATGCAAAAATTGCCACGGTCATTTCCCCGGATCTTTCAATTGTTGCCCAGACCACACCAGGGGACAAGATTCAATTTAAAAAAGTCGATCTGGACACGGCATATATTGCGGCACGTCAGGAACAGGACAAACTCAATCAAATTTTAGAAAGACTTTCATAAAACGGCTACAGGGCGGCCGGGTTTTGAACCCAGGTCTGCGCACAACATAGACAAAAAAATAACTTATTGGTTTTCAAATACTTATTTTACAAAAGGAGAGATATGAGTACAAACATATACACCATCACCTCGCCGGTCATGGGCGTTTTCTACCAAGCTTCGGCCCGGGAGAAGCCCTGCTGATAGAGGTCGGCCGGCAAATCAACGTTTCCGATGTAGTCTGCATCATCGAATCCATGAAAATTTTACGGAACTAAGGTCGGAAAAAGCCGGTATTGTTAAGAAAATTCTTGTGGAAAACGAAGAGCCTGTCATGAAAGACCAGGCCCTTATTGAAATTGAAGTGACAGAATAAGGTATCCCATGCCGTTTAAAAATATTCTCATTGCCAACAGGGGGGAAATTGCCCTTAGAGTCATTCGTACCTGCAAAAAAATGGGGATCGGGTCCATTGCCGTGTTCTCGGACGCTGATGCCGACACCCTACCGGTAAAGGAAGCGGACCGGGCCGTTAATATCGGTCCAGCCCTCAGCAGGAAAAGCTATCTCAACATTGATGCCGTTATTCAGGCTGCCAGGCAAACTGGTGCAGATGCCATTCATCCCGGATACGGATTTTATCGGAAACGCCGGTTTGCGTCGGCCTGCAAAGACAACGGCATTGTTTTTATCGGCCCTTCTCCGGAATGCATTGAAAGGGCCGGGAACAAATCTGCGGCACGTTCGCTTTTGATTGAGCTTGGTGTGCCGGTCATTCCCGGGAGCCAGGGTGTTATTACTTCTCGGGAACAGGCTTCAAAAGTTGCCGATGAAGTCGGGTATCCTGTTATTTTAAAGGCATCAGGCGGGGGTGGGGGCAGGGGGATGCGCATTGCCAAAAACCCGGACGAACTTACCAATGCCTTTGGTATTGCTGCAGGAGAGGCTGAAGCTGCCTTTGGCAATTCGGATCTTTATCTTGAGAAATATATTGAAAACCCCCGGCACATTGAAATCCAGATTCTTGGGGATGTAAACGGCAATTACGTCGCTTTAGGAGAGCGAGAATGCAGCATCA
>LQAG01000186.1_pt1 | contig 24914 bp, 30 predicted proteins | sample 1535801 | NCBI WGS metagenome assembly LQAG01 (sample SAMN04331584, study PRJNA305678) | bioreactor metagenome | isolation source: bioreactor_3 inoculated with Wadden Sea sediment 1st replicate of a... | place: Germany:Bremen | reverse complement strand
AAAATATCTGGAACACAGATTATCGTTTTACGAACTTTTAACTTTCAAACAGGAGACAACTTCATGAAATTGCGCTTGGGACTTGTGTTGATGTTGATGTGTGTGTTGATCGCTTCACCGGTTTGGGCGGATAATACGCGCCAGAATCTGATTGAAGAAAGCACACTTGATCAGATTATTGAAAAAAACAAAATCAGGGTCGGTTTTTCGACCTTTGTACCCTGGGCCATGAAGGATAAAAAAGGTGGCTACACCGGTTTTGAAATTGAGGTGGCGAAACGGCTGGCCAGCGAGATGGGGGTGGAAATTGATTTTGTTCCGACCAAATGGTCGGGGATTATTCCGGCCTTGTTGACCGGTAAGTTTGACATTATTATCGGGGGCATGGGCATTACCCCGGAGCGTAATCTCAAGGTTAATTTCAGCGACCCTTATGAATTTACCGGCATGTCGATTGTGGCCAATAAGAAGTTGGCGGACGGGTTCAGCAGCCTTGAAGCTTTTAATAAGCCGGATGTGACCATTGCAGCCCGGATTGGCACCACGGCAGCGACCGCAGCCCGTAACTTTCTGCCCAAGGCGACCATCCGCCTGTTCGACGATGAAGGCCAGGCTCTGCAGGAAGTCCTTAACAAACGTGCTGCCGCAATGGTCTCTTCACAGCCTTTCCCCAGGGTTCAAGCGGAAAATATCCGGAGCGTTTGTTTTACCCCTTGAGGGTGAGGTTTTTACCAAGGAGCCGATCGGTTTTGCCGTTCGTAAAGGGGACCCCGATTTTCTCAATTTTCTTAATAACTGGATTCGCGTGAACAACGCCAATGGTTGGCTCCATGCCCGTTATGATTATTGGTTCAATTCAGAAGAGTGGAAGAGTCAGGTTCAGTAATTCAGCATCCCTTGCGGGTGTTGATGAGCTTCAGTCGAAATCATCATTCTAATCGGAACACCCCGCCCCTGGCCGGTGGGGTGTTCATTTGTAACCACCGGAGTTTAATGTGTTGCCGCGCCGCAAAGTCCATTGGGGCTTGACCGATACCATCCAGCTGTTGCTGCTTTGCGGCCTGTTTGCCTATCTTGGCTATCGCGTTCATCTGGGTCTTGAATATCGTTGGAACTGGCAGGTGATTCCTCAATACCTGCTGCGTCATGATGAGGTGGACGGTTGGGTACCCAACCTCCTCCTGCTTGGTCTGCTGACCACCATCCGGTTAAGCTTCTGGAGTCTGCTCCTGGCCCTGCCGATCGGTCTGGCCGCCGGGTTGATGCGTACCAGTCTGCACCTGTTTAATCGTCTGATCGGCAGTTCTTACGTCACTTTGCTGCGTAATCTGCCGCCGCTGGTTCTGGTTTTTATCTTTTACTTTTTTATCAGTGACCAGATTCTGCCGTTTCTACAGATCGGAGAACGGTTGGCCCAGGCACCGGAATCGGTTCAAGGTCTGGTTCACCTGTTGCTGGCTCCTACAGATCAACTGGAAGCTTTTATCGCTGCAGTGATCACTCTGGCTCTGTTTGAAGGGCTTACATCGGTGAAATTGTCCGGGCCGGGATCAACAGCATTGAAAGCGGACAGTGGGAGGCAGCCCGGGCGTGGGAATGAAGCGCTGGCAACTGCTGCAACAGGTGATTCTGCCTCAGGCTTTTCAACGCATGATTCCGCCACTGGCCGGGCAGGCAATCTCAACCATCAAGGACTCCGCCATTGTCTCGGTTATTTCCATTCAAGAACTGACTTTTCAGGGCATGGAACTGATGGCTGCCACCTATCTGACCTTCGAAGTATGGATCACGGTGACGCTGCTTTATTTTATCCTGACCTACACATGTTCACGCTTGGCCGGTCGTCTGGAAGCCCGTCTGAGGCAGGCCTACACCTATTGACGTAAAAAGGATGGTTCGATGAAAGTCAAAGGCCTTTTCTTGCTGATATTCTTCTTCCTCTGCTCCTGTTCACCTCTGTTACAGCCGGGATTCGAAACTCCGGTTGTGACATTGTCCAGCTTCAAGGTGTTGCCGGGAAGCGAACTTGTTCCCTCGTTTGAAATCGGTCTGCACGTGGTTAATCCCAACCGGACGGCATTGAAACTCCAGGGACTGTCTTATGAAGTCGAACTTGAAGGGCATCAGGTCCTCTACGGCGTCGCCAGCCAACTGCCGGCGATTGCTGCCTACGGTGAAGGGGACGTGGTGCTTCAGGCTCGCCCCGATCTGTTCAGCACCATCCGCCTGTTCACCGATCTGATGAATCAACCACGTGAAACCTTTGGCTTTAATTTCAATGCCCAGCTCGATATCGGAAGTTTCTTTCCCAAGATCAGAGTCACAGAGAGCGGTAATATTTCTCTGGTTGCCGGGCAGGGGAGTGAACTTTGATTCAGCTTTCCAGGCCTTGATCAGATCGTAAAGTTCGATAGTTATCTGTCATTATCCCGCTTGCTGGTATTGTCTTTTCTGTTCTTCCGTGGTCCCGGTACGGTCCAGAAGAAGAACAGAACTTCTATAACCATGCGGACCTTTTGCCACAGCGATCGCCCGGTCTCGGGATAGGCGGAGGAGGGATCACATTGTCCGGACTCTTTGATAAGATCTGACAGCACTTCTCTAGCAGCGCTCTCAAATTCCGGTGGCACCATGACCATTCTCTGATTGAAATACTGGATCTGTGGACCGATATAGAGTCCGCCAAAGTGTTCATTGTGGACATAGAATGGGATCTCCGCAGCTTCAAGCAAGCTTTTTACCACCATCAACTCGACTTCATTTTCAGGGACGTAGAGTTTTATCAATCACTTTTCCTTTTCCTGAGGGCTGGCCCGCAGAGTTGTTTTCAGCCACTGACAGAAGTCGTGATAGGCATCGTCTGCGTAATTGAGTGACTTCTTATTCATGAATCCGTGCCGGTAGCTGGTGCGGATGATTTCGACGTTTTTCCGTCTTTCCAGCGCTTGAATAACCGACTCCAGTTCAAAACCTTTTTCGTGGGACGGAAATATCAGAGTAACCGGAACCCGGGGATGCAGATCTGTTTTTCGCGGATGCGCGATCCATAAAAACAGACAACTTTTCTCACCTTTTCGACTCTTCCGCCTGCGGATATGTCCCACGCTGCTGCAGCTCCGACACTGAATCCCAGTAGATCAACCTGTGCTACAGAACGATCGATTTCTTCCCTCAGCCGCTCAGTCAGTCTGACCAGACCACAGTGCTGTTGGAAGTAGAGATAAGCTTCTTCCTCATGTTCAAATGATGGTTCTCGCCCACTGTAAGGTCGATGACACAGATTTCTGCATAGAGATGTGAAAACTGGCTGGTAAGCTCCGGTAAAGCCGCTGTGTAGCCGAATATATCGGTGACGACAATCAGTTTCATCAGAAGTTTGAATTCCTATCTTTTCAGGGCTTTGATGATCGCTTTGTGTTCCTGGAGACACGGAAACTCTCTCTCGCTTTCTGGATCGCCTTGTTGTGAGTCCTGTCATCCAGCGCGTTATTCTGGAAAAACAGGATCGTTTCAGCCGGGTGCTTTGCCATACAGACCGAAATCATCCAGGCATTGGCCATGTAGACGTAATAACCATCATGCTTGACCGCTTCAGCCAGTTGGAAAATCATCTCAAGATTCTCTGCCGCAATATAATGGGCCAACAGAATCACCAGTCCGGCCCTGACGACAAATTCTTCATCGGCCTGAAGCCAGCGTTTGACCACAGTCAGGACCTGCTCTTTCTCCTTGCGGATATTCCTGTAGTCGCAGATGGTCGAGTCGATTTGAGCCCAGTTATCGACCTTACGCAGAAAAGTTTCGGTCAGCGGGAGCAGTTCAATAAAGGAGCGATCCATGTAGGAGAGGGTCATCCCTTCGAGCATGATCATTTCGTAGATGTTGTGCTTGTCCAACTGGATAAATGCCAGAGCATCCGTTTTAGTGATCTGTCTGGCCAATTTACGCAAGGCGGGGACGCGGACTCCCAGGATTGTCTGCTCAGTCGGGATGATCTTGTTGTTGAAAGCTTTGTAATCGTTTTCCGCCAGTTCCTTCAGGTGCTCAAGGAGGGTTGCATATTCCATAGCGGTCTCTTGTCGTTTGAGGGTTATCGGTTTTGGCTGCTTCTACACTTTTATTCAGCCAAGGTTCCAACAGTAACGCCTTTTACGGCGTGCTCCACCCTGATAGGACGGATCCTGAGGAGGAACCTCGATCTCACCGAGAAAGTTGACGTTGAGTTTTTCGATGACCGTTCTCGATGCGATATTTTGTGGATCACAGGTGATGATAACCTTGTCATAAAAGCTCCGGACAAAAGGTTGCAGGGCGAGGCAGGCGTAATAAGCGTATGAATTGCCACGGAATAATTCCGCGATCTCATAGCCGATATGCCCGGCGCACAGAGTGATATGCTGTGTATCGCCCTGCTTGAAATTGATATGGCCGACCTGAGTCCCACTTTTATCAATAACCTTGAAATGATAGTAGGGAACAAGGGGCCCGCCCGGTTCGACCTCGATCTTTTCGACAAAGACAAGCCGTATCGGTCCTGCTTTCAGCTCTGCAGGTGGGTTGGGTGGCATAGCAAGCGGCATCGTTTGACTCCGTAGTTAAGCGCACAGCTCTTTCAGCGAGGTTATGGTCCGGACGCGCTGATCGGGATAATAATCTTCAGCTGTCGACCCGACAACCCTGACTCCAGTTGTTCCGCTTGCCGGCAGTGCCGGGGAAATCGACCCTCAGGGGCTCGCCCCGGTCGAACAAGCCGCATGGTGACGCTTGCGCTGTCATGAAGTCTCGGGTGCGTAAAGGGTACTTTCCATGTCGATCAATCTCTCCTGCATAAATGCGTAACTATCCGATATCGCTTGATTGTAAACCTGAGAACCGATTTCCTTGATGAAGAATTCAAGCAGGAACCCTGCCTTCAATTCACCAATCGACTGGTCAAATTCATCCTCCATGTAAAGCTGGGTTTTTTCGACCAGTTTTTTAATTTTTTCATCATCCAGTTTGATGGTCATGGAGTTTTCCTTCTGCATGGGACGGTTAAGTTTTTTCGATCAGATTATTCCAGATTGAAGGCATAAGCAACAGCATACATGATCCGAAGTCTGCAACAGGTTTGAATAGAATATTTCAGGGCGTGGCGCTCTTGGACACCGGCAGGGTCCATGGGGTGAGAAAGCCCCGCGAATGTTGTTGCGGGGCTTGTCGCGTTCAATCTTTGACGTTACGTCTGGCTGTTTTTTGGGCAAGATATTGTTCCGCAGCTGGAAGAGAAGAAAATCCAGCTCCCTGAACCATCATCGTGCAGGCTTTTTCTGAAAGATTCTCCCCCCGTTTCAAGCTCTCCAGCATGTTTTTAAAATAGAGTTCAAGGGTTTTATCTGAATACGTTTCCAGTTCACTGCGAAGATAGGTTCTGGTGGATGTCGCTTGCGGGCTATCTTTTTCGATCGGTTTACCGTGACTGTGGACATGGGGATATTTGGTTGCCACTTCTTTGACCCAGCTGACTTCAATCTCAACGATCTGATCGATCAACCTGTTGGTATTCAGAACAGGGATCAGATTTTCCATCCGGGCATATTTAAGGGTAACAAGGTTTCGATCTTCTGCTTTTGCCTTTATAACATCGGCTCTGTAGCTTTCCAGAGCCTCCACAGACCAGGCTGAAAAAGCCGCTCCGCGGTAGAATTTAAACCCTTCAGGATTTTCCTGACAGGCTGATTTTCCCCTCGAACTGACGTTAAGGAACATTTCAAGTTCATAGTCGAGGATATCACAGATAATTTTCTTTTTTGTTGTCATCATCGTCTCCGTTTTTCATCTCATCCGACCCAGACACTGTAACTGCGCAGTTCGTCATCTCTGATGCGACTGTGGATCATAGGGCCATGGTCCGGTAAAAAATCGCTGGAACTGTTTGTGAGTCCGAGTTGCTTCAGCTGTGTAATAATTGCCTGAGCGAGGCTTTCAATCGATTGTTCTTTTTCTTCTGCAGAATGGTTTTCAAGCAGACGGGTTATTGTTCTGTCGGCGATAGGGCCGAGCACGGGTAATGCTTTTAACGCTTTATGTGCCCATTTATAAAAGGGGAGGTAGTGTTTATTGATAAGAAAAATTAATGACAGGGCCGCTTCGACAAATTTCATCTCCGCCTGTGCCGCGGCGTAAGGCTCCTGTCGTTTAAGACTTCGCGGATAGTTATATTGTCCAGCCTGACCAGCAATCATACAGCGTGAGGCTATTTTTTAAGACGCACATCTTCGGGATAATAGTCGAGCAGGGCTGAGCGGATAGTGCTGAAATTGCTTTTGGGATCATGAAAGAGTCGACCGCTGGTAGCTGTCGCTAAGGCGTTTTCCGGTATGGCAAGCCACTCCTTCAGAGTGACAGGTGCTCTGGTCAGCCCCAGGTAGCTCTGGTAAAAAAGGTCGGTATTAAGCACACCGACCCTCCCCTCTCCCCAGCGACTGGTTTTCCTGGCGGCAAAACCGGCATAGCTTTTGGGTAAACGGTCATACAGGTTCTGAACCTCCGGGCCGATCATTTGAAAATCGACGCTATCGATCCAGATACAGAAGCCGGGTCCCCAGTCGTGATCCCTGGAAAGCTCATCGTCAAACCCGAGGCATTCAGAGCCATGTCCTGCAAGGCCGATTGTCAATCTGGAAAAGTGTTTTCCAAGTTCCGACTGAAGTTTCGGAAGGCCATGTTCGTGGTAATAGCGTTCACATAGATCAAGTCCTTGCATGATTTCCTCAAGCGAAGATGGCTCTCTTATTGTTCCGTTTCAAAATTCATCAGTGGTTTTTTCAGGTATGAGCGCAAGATTCCGGAGATACTCAAGCTCGACCGGTCGGCTGCCATTTTCAAAATTTCCATTTCTCTATGGTTCACCCGACAGGATACAATATGTTTTTTAGGGTCTTTACGGCGTTTTCCCACTGCGATCTCCTTCTGTAAAGCTGGACTTTTATTCTTCCCCCTGTAATCATTCCAATAATTTGCGTTACATGATGATTCAGATTCGGGAAGCCTTGAATAGAGTGCCTGGGCTACACGCACTCCTCAACTTGAGTGGCATGCTCCATGGCAATGATCGACTCATAGCCCATGGCATGGCACAGGTTCTTGTAACGCTCTTCGACCAGGTTGGTTCCCTCTGCTCTGGCGTTGCTGAAGTAGTCGCTGATCCGGTTGATGGTTGTGTCTGACAGGACAGCATATTCGCATTGAATATATTCTCCAACGACCGACTCCAGTGGTGGAAACAGCGTGGGGTACTTTTCAGCGACTTCGGCCATCCAGATGAGCTCGATGTCAACAATCTCATCAACCTGAAGAGATTCTTTGATGGCGGGAATCCGTTTTTCAAGACAGGCGAATTTTTCTGCAATAAAATTGCGCCCGCTCATTTTCCCCTGAGTCAGATCCTCGAGATACGATTCAATAATCGCCAATGGCCAGATAGAATGATGCATGCGTCTCATCAGGCTGAAATTTTCGATCTTGCTCTGAGATGGTGGATAGATCGTTGAATTGACCAGCCGAAACATCTCCAGTTCTATCTCTGTGACTTTCTTTATCAGTGCGCTTTTAGTTTTGTTTTGAGTCATTTTCAATTCTCCTGAAGGTTATCTAGGGCGCTTGAATTGTTGACAAAACAGATCGCTCTAAACGGTCGTTGAAAAACGAATTGTGAGTCGGCCGAAGCAGGGACATCTCTCAAAGTGATCTGTGTACATAGGTGCAAACCCGATCCGTTCGGTTGTTAACCGACAGTTGCTTCGGCTCTCGGGAGATCCGCATGCGCAGGCCTGTGTTCTGCTGTCATCGGCAGGCTGATTGCCATCAGCATTGAAACCAGGAAAGAACCGAGAGCGAAGACGATCGAATAGGTGTAATTGCCGGTGCTGTCTTTGAGATAGCCGCCGATGAGCGGTCCGGCGAAGGGGCCGATACTCACGACGATCAGAGTTGCCAGCCCCCAGATTTTGCCGAGGCTGGAGCGGCCGTAAATTGCTCCTGAGTAGCCGACAATGCCGCTGGGAACCACGGCCCAGTAAACGGCAAAGACGATGCAGGAGAGAACACCGACGAATGTTGTCATCGGAGTCTGCAGCAGTAGTAGCGCACAGGCGATGGCGCCGACGATTGGGCCGAAGATAAGCATGCGCTTGCGGCCCCGGGCCTCGCAGCTGGACGCTGCGACGACCTTGTCTGCGACGATGCCCATAAGCGGCATGGAAAAAATACCGACGATACCGATGACGATATAGAGGTTGGTCGCCTTGTCCAGGGACAGGCCGAGATCGGCGGTCCAATAGCTGATGACCTGGGTCCAGACCAGAAATTCAGCCAGCATGCCGGTCAGGAGGATGGCGATGGCACCCCAGATGGGATAGGTTGAATAGGCTTCCCTGATACTCCAGTCTTTTTCTTCTTTGTCGGCGACTTTTGGTGCTGCGCCGAACGCTTCGAGACCGTAGTCTTCAGGGCTGGTTTTGGCCAGAAGGGTGGCGATGATCATGCAGGCCAGAGTCAGGGCGGCAAGAACCTGCATTGCAGTCCGCCAGGCATCCCCTTCAGCTCCGGTCAAGGTCTGCTTGACGAACAGGCTCATGACAATCTGGGACATGGGAGCGCCCATAAAAGCGATACCAAACATCTTGGCGTAGTTTTTACCGATGTACCACTTACGGATCGAGATGATGGATGAAACCCACATCATTCCGGTCGCGATCCCGGCGAGAATGCCGTAGGAAGCATAGTAGGCGTATAGACTGTGAGTCAGGCTGGTGATGTAAAAGCCTGATGCGCCAAGGATGGCGCCGATGAGGTAAACGGGTTTGGTCCCCCATTTATCGACGATCATGCCGCAAAAGAAGGCGGCGATGGCGTAAAACAGCATCATGAAGGAATAGCCCAGGGTCACCTCTGCCTGTGACCATCCCATGTCTGCGCTCATCGGAACCTTGAGAATTGAGAAGGTGGCACGGTAGCCGAACAGGCAGAATATTGCTAGCCAGGCTGCGGCGACAACCGACCAACCGTAATATGATGTGCTTCTGGCCATTGCTTCCCCCTTAAGCTGGGATCAGAGCGACGCGACAGCAGATTCGACGACTGGCCACTCCGGCAGGTCCGGCTGGATGTCATACCTGGCCGGATAAGTTTCTTGCTTTACATGTGATGTGCCAAGTGAGTGAAAGGTAAAAAATTCATAAATACAGATAGTTATGACATTCAGTCACGTTGTGGGTCGTTTACGGGTTCAAAATGTGTAATGTGGTGTGACAGGCGCTAAGGCAGGGATGTGCAGGATTGAAAAAGGAAGAACATGAAGTGAATCACGTGGAAACCGGCTATTTGGATGCAATCAGATCACATATTTCAAGGGCTGTCGATTTAAAGAATAGAGAGATAGAGCTCTCATGCCAACATGTCACATGGGTGACACCTGTCACGATAAGGAACAGGCCACACCCTGTTACGCTAGCTTTCCTCAAGCCATTTCATATTTAATCATGGTTAAAAATTTATTTTCCTGCGAATAACTGTTCATGGGCGCTGAAAAGGCACCATTTTCCGATACGGTTGTCGTCACCTGTTTCTTGGAGAGTTTCAAACAGAACCCCGCATCAGAAAAAATGCGGGGTTTGTCGGCGCTTTGGGGGCGTCCTGTCAAGGAAGCCCCAAAGTCGTTTCTGTCGAGTCGAGATTGAAGCTTATGTGCCTCTCGATCGGTCTGTTAACAATTTTTATAATTCGTGTTCTGTCCGGGCGATCAGCTCGTCCTGAATGTTTGCCGGCAGATCGGTCCAGTATGCACTGTAACCTGCAACACGGACCATAAGGTCTCGGTACTTCTCAGGTTCCTGCTTGGCGGCGAGCATTTCTTCACGGTTGAGAACGTTGAATTGAATATGCTTACCTTTGTAATCGCTGAAGTAGGTCTTGATCAGCGATGCTATATTTGCAGTACCTTCGTCCCCCTTGATATTGGCCGGAGAAAATCTCATGTTGAACAGCACACCGTAAAGATCATGCTGGTCTATGCCACCAGCTGACTTAAGAACGGCAGACGGACCATTGATATCCGTTCCCTGGACAGGAGAAACGGCACCATCGGAGAAAGAGGTTCCAGCTTTACGGCCGCAAGGAAGGGCACCGGTTTTAGCGCCGGTACCACCATGGAAACCGATGGAGTGAGGAGAGACTTCGTAAGAGCCGCCATCAGTCGCAGGCTGCGCGTGCCAGATCTCTTTAATCCAATCATAGACATCACTCAACAGCTGATCGACTTCCGGGATATCATTGCCGAACTTCGGCATGGCCATGCACTGGCGCGCAAATCTTCGTAACCTTCCCAGTTGGCGCGCATGGCATCCAGCATTTCCTGTGGAGTACAGATCGGATTCTCACCAAAGATGCCGTGTTTGATGACATACAATTCATTGGCTACGTCCTGCACAGCCACCGGTACGATGTACATGCAACTATCAACGTGCTCCGCACCGCCTAAGCTGCACACCTTGCCGCGGTCGATGCAATCGTCGATGAAGGCAGACATCATCATGTCCGGGAATGTGTCGCCATGCTGGATTTTAGCAGCGCGTCCGCTTCTGGTGCTGATATCGGCCCAGTATTTAATCATCGTTTTATAGGCAGCTACAAACTCTTCATAACTGGTCATCTTCGTGAAATCGCCAGTTTTTGGCCCCAATTGCGAATTCGAAATATGGTCCCAACCATTGTACATGGTGATCTCAAGGATTCTGCCGTAGCTTGTGACCAGAGGCCAGATCGAGCTCGTCTTGCCGGGAACTGTATGCAGCGTACAACCACCGAATGCGTAATTGCGAGCTTCCTCAATGGTGTAACCGCGGGCCAGCAGATACTGAATGCTCGATTCGTCGTTAAAGAAGGCAGGGAAGCCCATGCCCAACTTCACGGTTTCCAGCGCCCGCTTCATGAATTTTGGATCGATCTGGGTATGCCAACGCACCGAATCGTCGGGTGTGTGGTCCTTACCCGTTCAGCTGCTTCAAGGAAGGCGAAGGACAGCTCATTCGTGGCATCTCGTCCGGTTTTGGATCGACACCGCCAATGACGCAGTTATGGAAATGGGATTCACTGCTCAGGTTCGGAGTCATAACGTCAGGCCAGAACTGACGCTTACCCATAACTTTAACCCGGAAGCACTCAAACAGTTGAACAACGTATTCGTCGTCAATTTTGCCTTTGGCGATGTCAGACTTATATTGCGGATACATGATCTGATCGATACGACCGTAGCCCATTCCAAAAGTACGCGTATCGTAGAAAACCATCAATATCCCGAACATGAGTGATTGTAGTGCTTCCTGGAATGTTTCAGCCGGGTGCTCCGGAACCCGGTCGCATATACGAGCCATCTCTTCCAGTTCAGCTTTGCGAACAGGGTCTGTCTCCTTGGCGGCCATTTCAGTAGCAAGATCACGATAGCGATGAGCATAGTCGATGCCGCCCAACAGCATCTCCTTGAGACCGCGCCAGAACTCATAGCAGCGATAATCTTCATAAGTCGTCATGACAAATTTATCAAGCTGCTCGTCGATATCAGCGATTAAAGCACGAGCTCCTCGCTTTATCAGACGGTCAAGGTCGGGACAATTCCAGGCTTTTTCAGCAAACATCTCAGAAACCGTGTTGACGATCCAGGATCCGGCCTCACCTATTTTGTGCTCAAAAGCCGCTTCTTCTTCACCCAGGAACTTAATCCACTGTTCCTTACCGCCGGTCTCTCTGAAATACTCGCCGATAGCTCTTCCCTGTTCCATCTGTTCTTCATCTTCCCATCTGAAGAACCCGTCTCGACCTTCCACCCCGTAATTCTCGATGTAGTCGACGATCCATAAAGCGGCCAGATCAGGGAAAAACTCCGGTCCCATCGGCTTGGCACTGAAGTCGCCACAAAGCAGTTGATGGTCATCGATGCGAATCGGCATCTCTTGAAGAATTTTACGAACAGTGTGGCCGCGTCGGCGGAAGAAGTGGTAACCTTCGGTCTCTTTATAGCCATCCATCAGAATCTGTGCACGAGACATCGACATGGATTGAGTGTAACGTAAAGGGTTCATAACATCCCACATAACGTTTCCACGAGATCTGTCTTCATATTTGTTGTATTGAACTTTTTTTAGTGTTTTCCATATCTTTCTTCACCTCACATTTGAATTATAGGAATAGTTCATGCTGCAGCGCTATTGATCATGTACAGCGTTTCTCCGGCTAACTCCTCCTTTCCCCGGTGTCTTTATGATCCAGCTGTTCTTTTGCTTCATAGGAAAGGTTTAGATTGATGCAACAATCCCATTGAGTTCATTGACATAGTCGTCAGTCTGTCGCTTGTTCCTTTGAGGGGCATCGACACCTATGCGTATATATTTTTCTTCACCCAGACTGTTATAGGCGAGCAGTTCCAGATGATCGGCCGGGTTCAGGCCCAATTCATCCCGTATAAACCGTGCCGTTGCCTCAATATCTTCACGACTGTCATTAAATCCCGGGATAAGTGGTGTCCTGAAGTGCATCCGCTTGTTTTCTTCGACCAGTTTCTTGGCGTTTTCCAGAACAAGTTTGTTGGATATTCGCGTACCCTTTTTATGTTTTTGTCATCCATGCACTTAAGGTCGTAATAGATATAATCAGCGTGATCGGTAATCATCTTGATCGTTTCCCAGGGGAATGCCCCTGAGATCTCAACGCAGGTATTAATGACGTTGTCATGGGCGGCTTTCAACAGCGCTGCAGTAAATTCCGGCTGCAACCCGCAGTCCCCACCCGATACTGTCAGGCCTCCGCCTGAATTCTGATACAGGCTGTAGTCGCTAACGACCTGATTCATAACTTCTTCAACCGTCATAGGTCCGCCTTCGATTTTACGCGTCCCGGCTAAACAGACATCCGGTTCAGTGCAGGCGCCGCAACCATGACAGAGCTTACGGTCGACAACCAATCGACCTTCAACAATGCTGTTGGCCTTACTGGGCATACTTCGATACAGCGGCCGCATGACGTACATTGATCTTTCCGGAACATAAGGACCGGTTTTATGCTCTGGGATTCAGGGTTCTGACACCAGTAGCAATGTAAAGGGCACCCTTTCAGAAATACTGTCGTTCGTATGCCGGGTCCGTCATGTGTCGAGTAGCGCTGAATGTTGAAAACCTGTCCAACCAGCTGACTATCCTTTTCAAGGCTCATTTAATCACCTCCTTTACCTTTAAAGTATGGTGCTCCGCAGAGTGATCTCTGTGTACAGGATCAACTTCAACTTCTCGGGATGGTTGAGTCGGGACTTCCACCCGGACCTGAAGTCCCGATCGGTTTGTTGCTAATTGACCGTTGCTCCTGCACTTGGGACGTCAGCATGTGCGGGTTTGTGCTCAGCCGACATGGGCAGACTTGCCGCCAGCAGCATCGAAATGACGAAGGAGCCGAGGGCGAAGATAATCGAGTAGGTGTAGCTGCCGGTGCTGTCCTTCAGGTAGCCGCCGATCAGAGGGCCGATGAACGGGCCGATGCCCATAACGATCAGTGTTGCCAGACCCAGATTTGCCCAGGGTGGCGCGGCCGTAAACCGCTCCCGAATAGCCGACCACGCCGCCGGGAACCACGGCCCAGTAAATGGCAAAGACGATGCAGGAGATAAAGCCGAGGAAGATTGCGCTTGGGGTCTGCAGGAGCAGCAGCGCACAGGCGATGGCACCGGTAATCGGGCCGAAGATGAGCATTTTTTTACGTCCCTGAGCCTCGCAGCTCGATTTGGCGACAACCTTGTCAGCGGCAATGCCCATGAGCGGCATGGAGAAAATACCGACGATACCGATGACGATATAGAGGTTGGTCGCCTTGCCCAGAGTCAGGCCGAGGTCGGCGGTCCAGTAGCTGATGACCTGGGTCCAGACCAGAAACTCGGCCAGCATACTGGTCAGGAACATGAGGATAACGCCCCAGATCGGATAGGTCGAAAAGGCCTCCTTGATGGTCCAGATCTTTTCTGTCTTGCCGGGAGCTTTCGGGACTTCTCCGAAAGCTTCAAGGCCGTAGTTTTCCGGATTTCCCTTGGCCAGCAGGGCGGCGACGATCAGGCAGGCCAGGGTCAGTACGCCCAGCACCTGCATGGCGGCGCGCCAGGCGTCCCCTTCAGCTCCGGCCAGGGCCTGTTTGACGAACAGGCTCATGATGACCTGGGACATGGGAGCGCCCATGAAGGCGATACCAAACATCTTGGCGTAGTTTTTACCGACGTACCACTTGCGGATGGAGACCGTCGATGAGACCCACAGCATACCGGTGGCGACTCCGGCGAGGATGCCGTAGGAGGCGTAGTAGGCATAGAGACTGTGGGTCAGGCTGGTGACGTAGAATCCGGCAGCACCCATGAAGGCGCCGAGGAAGTAGACCGGCTTGGTCCCCCACTTGTCGAGGATCATGCCGCAGAAGAAGGCGGCGATGGCATAAAACATCATCATGAATGAGTAGCCGAGGGTGACCTCAGCCTGGGACCAGCCCATGTCGGCGCTCATCGGTACCTTGAGAATCGAAAAAGTGGCTCGGTAACCGAACAGGCAGAACATCGCCAGCCAGGATGCGGCAACAACCGACCAACCGTAAAATGTTTTGCTTCTAGCCATTTGTTCCTCCTTGAGAGTGTTAGAGCGAGGGATTCCTCACGTTACGTATGAATCTTGCATTTACATAGGATGTGCCAATAACTTTTTGGAAAATAGAAAGTGCTTTTTAAACCGGATGCTTAGGGTCTTTTTTTCATATGGTGAGATATTTGATGGTCTCGATATGTGTAATAAAAATGTGACAGGTGGTAAAATGGAGATGGGCAGGATTGAAAAAGAAAGTAATCGAAGTGAATCTTACAGAAACCCCGCTATTTTGAAGCAGGCAGGTGATTTATTTGAAGGGACATCAATTTTAAAGTTGAAAGATTAAGCGCTCACAGCAACATGTCACATGGGTGACACCTGTCACGGTGAGGAGCAGGTTGACACTTCATAAAGGTTGAAGCAATTTTTCAGATTGGAGGAATTCCCCGATGTTTAAAGACGTTATCTTCAGTGATATCAAGCACTTGATAGATTTTCAGCGCAAGATTATCGACCTGTCTGCCGATGCCTCATGGTTGTCGATAAAGGGGGGAAAATTGTTTACGTCAATGAGAGCTTTAAGGAAGTTCATGAGGTGAGCGAGATTGAAGTTCTCGGCCAGCCCGTTACCAGCATTATCGATAACACTCGTCTGAATGTCGTTGCTCAGACTGGCGTTGCTGAACATGATCGTTTTCAGGATATCGATGGTCATCCCTATGTGGTCTCACGCATACCGATCTTTGAAAATGGAGACTGTGTCGGCGCCGTCGGGATGATCCGTTTTCGTCATATGGAAGAAATCCAGAAGCTCACCGAAAAAGTTAACGATCTCAAGAGTGAGATAGAACATTTACGCAAGAGTAAGAAAGCGAGTGATGAAACCGAGTATACTTTCGACCGTATTGTCGGGGTTGCTCCAGCTGTCAAAGAGGCCAAGAAGAGTGCGATGCTGGCTGCTCCCTGTGAAGCGACTGTGTTGTTGCGGGGAGAATCCGGTGTCGGTAAGGAGGTTTATTCTCAGAGCATTCATAACTACAGCCCTCGACGTGAGGGACCTTTTATTCATCTCAATTGTAGTGCTATTGCCGAGCACCTGATCGAGTCGGAGCTGTTTGGTTACGAAGAGGGAGCTTTACCGGAGCGCGCAAGGGGGACGTCGCGGACTGTTCGAGCAAGCGGACAAGGGAACTATTTCCTGGATGAGATCGGGATATGCCGTTGTCGGCCCAGGTCAAGCTGCTGCGGGTCATTCAGGAGAGTAAGATCAGCCGTCTCGGCAGTGAAAAATCATAAAAGTCGACGTCAGGATTATCGCTGCAACCAATCGCAACCTGGAGGAGATGATTAAGGAGGGGAGTTTTCGCAAGGATCTGTTCTATCGCCTTAATGTTATTTCCGTCGAACTGCCGCCTCTGCGTGAAGCTGTCGAGGAGATCCCCGTCATGGCCAAGCGTCTGTGGAAACGCTTGACCCGCAAGAACGGTATTTACCATAAGCATCTTAAGCACAGTGCTCTCGTCGCGCTGCAGCAACATCCGTGGCCGGAAATGTGCGGGAGCTGCAGAACTTTCTTGAACGGCTCATGGTTATGGTGCGTGAAGATGAGATCACTGAAGAGATTGTTCGCAAGGCTCTGGAATGTACGGCTACACATGAACGGAGTGGCCAGCTTGACGTTGCTATGCCGACCTCCCTGAATGAACTGGTAGAGCAGACTGAGCAACAGGCCATCTGTTGTGCCCTGGCCGCCGCCGATGGCAACAGATCAGAAGCGGCCAGAAAGCTTGGCATAACCCGGCCCCTGCTGTACAAGAAGATGGCTAAATATCATCTGGGGAGAAGGCGGCCAGCGGGCGCATCTGAAAGTTGACCCGGAACCGGTAGGATCAATGCGGGTCGAGAGAATATTTTCACTGTACTTTTTCAGGCACCTGTCGTTATGCTGATCGGGTATGAGAAGCTCCCCGAAATTTTTATTTCGATAGGATCGGCACCATGTTCGGAAGTGTTTTCGAATATATTCGTGACAGCATAGATGATTTTCTTGCCCTGTTGCACCAGCAACTTGTCAGGGATCAACTGGCTATGCAGGAACTGTTTCAGCGCCGGGACGCTCTTCATCTGTTTCATGCCCACATGGCAATTCTTGAGCGTTCTATGCAGCTCAACGCTGTTCGCCAGTGCAGGATTTTACCGATTCTTTTCAAGCGGAAATTCATCTTTTCGTTGATCTCGGCCAGCGCTTTAGAATCAGAGGGGTCAGTGCTGCGCTCTTTTTGCGGTACGTTCGGGCGATCAATAAATCTTTGCGTCAACTGGTTCAGTCCCTGGCGTTTAATGAAACAACAAAGCTCTCTCTGCTAAATTTAATCTGCGATCAAACAGAAAATATTGACACGGCCCTGATCGATTTTTTTGAAAAAGCGATGAATGACAGGACGGTTGAGCATATTGAAGCAGCCAATCTTCAATTGATCCGTGAAAAGGCAACGTATAAGAATATTTTCATCGGAACCTCAAACCTCGTTCTGATTACCGACGGCGATGGCAGAATTGTGGAAGCCAACCCCGAAGCCCTGGTTTTCTTTTCCAATCAGGATTTAATCGGTGCGTTCTGCGGTTCTCCTTTTGGTTTTGACGAAGATAGCCTTACAGGGTTGTTGCGAGAGTTCCCCCGAATCAACTGCATGAAGTGTCTTTGTCGAAAGGGCAGACCACGCGTTATTTCAACCTGCAGATTAAGCCGCTCGAAAAATCACTCGATGTTGCCAACGGGGTGATGCTGATCCTGAGCGATATTACCTGCATGGTTGACCATCGCCAGTTGCTTGAGCAGCGCATCCTTGAGCGCACCATTGCGCTGGCCAGTTCAGAGAAACTGCTCGAGGCCATTTTCCATGCGGTCGGCAAGGGGATTATCCTGATTGATGCCGACGGCGAAATCATCAAGGCCAACCAGCAGGCCAGTGAAATCTACGGTCGACCGCTGGAGGTTTTGATCGGTACGCCGCTTTGCCGGTTGACCGACAGTGACGGCTGCGAATCTTTGAAAGAAGCGAAGGAGCGTCTGATCGAAGGGCAGCAGTTTCAGGCTGAAATCTTAAGCCTTTACGTCGATGGCAAGACCTTCCCCAGCGTGATGACCATGACCCGAATGAATCTGGATGAGAGCCTTACTGGACTCTGATTGTGCGCGATATTACCGAGCAGAAAGTGCTGGACTAAAACTGCGGAAGAAAAGCTGAATGCCGAAGAGATGAATGTCACATTGCGTAACGTACTTAAGTCAATTGAAAACGATCGCAAGGAATTTGAACAGAAGTTGACTGAGCGGATCAGCAGTTCCATTCTGCCGGGGATTGAAAAATCTGTGTGGAGCAGCAGGATGAGGTCCGCCAGGGCTATCTGGCCCTGCTCAAAGACCAATTGATCTCTCTGACCGGAGGTTTTGACCATGAGCTGGATGGAGACCTGCTCAAGCTGACCAAGACCGAGCTGAAGATCTGTCAGTTTATCAAGGCGGGGCTATCGGGTAAGGAGATCTGCGACGCGATGAATCTGTCATTTGAGACGATTCAGACCCACAGAAAAAATATCCGGAAAAAGCTGGGACTCAGGGGACGCAGCCGGAGTTTGCACCAGTTCCTGGTCAGCAGAAACTGTGATTTTTAAAAAAAAAGAATGAACTTTGATCTATGAGAGTCAAGTTATGACAGAGATGAAACAAACCATGCGCGAAGAATATGATGTGGTCGTTATCGGCTCTGGCTTTGCCGGGCTGTCCGCGGCGCTAGAGGCGAAACAGGCGGGTAAAAGCGTCGTTGTGCTGGAAAAGATGACGATTCCAGGGGGGAACTCGGCTATCTCGGGTGGTCTTTTGGCGGTCGCAGGTTCACCATTGCAGGAACGTGACGGCATCAAGGACACGACTGAATCGATGTTCGCCGACATGATGAAGGCCGGGCTGGGTATCAATCATCCAGAACTGGCCCGGATGATCTGTGAAAAATCGGTTGAAACGCTCCGATGGACCTTGAGCCTCGGGGTTGAATACAAGGACAACATCAATCATCTGGGCGGCCACTCTGTGCCTCGGACCTATAACACCACATGCGGTACCGGGTCGGGAATTCTGCAACCGTTATTAAGCAAATGTCGTGAGCTTGAAATCCCCATTCAACTGAAAACCAGATTCCGTCAGTTTGTGCTCAATGACGATGGCCGGGTGAGGGGGTGACCGTTATGCGGGAAGCCCTGATCAGCGATGACGAAGCGGGAACGCCGGATGAGATTCATGCCCGTAAAGCAGTAGTTCTGGCCTGTGGCGGGTTTGGCAGCGATGTCGCTTTCCGCCTGACTCAGGATCCGCGCCTGACTGAAGTGATCGACAGTACCAATCATCGCGGCGCCACGGCCGAAGGTTGATGGCAGCGATGAAGATCGGCGCGATCCGATTCACCTGTCTTGGATTCAGCTTGGCCCTGGGCTTCCTTTGATGAGAAGGGCTGGGGGTCGGCTCCATCTTTACCATGTTGGCCGGTTTTCCTTACGGTATTATGGTCGACGCCAAAATGGGAAGCGCTTTGTCAACGAAATGTCGGACCGGCGTTTGCGCACCGATGCCATGCTGTTCAGTGACCGTATCCCGGTCGCCATTGTCGACAGCCTGGGGTCCAGTATGCAACGACTCTGGACAAGTGCATCAAGCGCGGCGTGGTGCAGAAGTTCAACACCCTGGAAGAACTGGCCACCTATAATTCGATTCCGCTGTTTGAATTGAGGGAAACCCTTGAGCGCTATCGCCTTTCCCTGATTCATGGGCGCGATATCGAATTCGGCAAGCCGTTGTCAAAGGACCTCAAGCCGATTGAAAATCCTCCCTACTACTCAATCCGCCTGCTGCCCAAAGTTCATCACTGCATGGGTGGTGTGCAGATCAACACTCGGGCACAGGTTCTGCGTTTGCCCGATTATCAGCCGATCGAAGGCTTGTATGCGGCCGGAGAGATTACCGGCGGAATCCATGGCGCCAGTCGACTGGGGAGTAATGCCATTCTCGATTGTCTGGTCTTCGGTCGCATCGCCGGGCGTGAAGCAGCCCTTAGCTGATGATTTATCTTTAAAAGACAGAAAATCAAAGCTTATCTCACGCAAAGCCGCAGAGAGCGTATAAGTATAACCTTGATCTCGGGTTGTCCCTTAGCGTTCTTTGCGGCTTGAGAGAGCGCAGTGAAAGGACATGAGATGAGGTTTTGACAGTTTCTTCCCGGCCCTGAACATCGTGTTCCTCCTCTTCATCGGGTAGATAAAATTACCCGATAAATCCCGATACCTGCCCTACCGTTTATATTTCATACCCGATAACCTCCCGTATACGTCAAAGAGAACCTGCCATAACGTTCTCAAAAGCTCACCCTAAGAGCAATTCCAACATAGGAGGTAGGAATGAAGAAAGCGAAGGGACATCAGGAAGGTCGAAGGAAATTTCTTGTCGGTATGGGCGTAGCCGGTGCCGCAGCTACTGCCACACTTGCCAGCCCCGCTCTGGCCGCTGCCGATAAGTGCATGGGAACGCGATGGGATCAGGAACATGAGCTGATCATCATCGGTTCCGGTTTTGCAGGACTCGCCGCAGCTATCCAGGCCAAAAAACTGGGTGCCAAAGATGTTGTTATTTACGACAAGATGGCTGTTCTCGGTGGTAATTCAGCCTTTAACGGCGGTCTGTTTGCCGTTCCAGGATCCAAGCTGCAAAAAAGAGGGAGTCGAGGATTCACCTGACACCATGGTTAACGATCAGCTGAAAGCTGGTCGCGGCGTCGCCGACAAGGCCCTGCTGACCCACGTTGCCAAGCGTGCCGATGAAGCCCTGCAGATGACTCTTGATGCCGGTGCCGAATATTTTCCCTACCTGCAGCAGCTGGGTGGTCACTCGGTTCCACGAACCTATCAAACCACCGTTGCCTGTGGTGCCGGTATCACCCAACCGTTGATCAAAGAATGCCGCCGTCTGGGTGTACGCATGGTCACCCGGGCCAAGTTTGACAGTTTGATTTTGATGACAAGGGCAAGGTTGAAGGCGCCGTTATCCGCGAAGGTTACTACTTCGGTCGCGGTAAAGAAGGTTCACCGATCAATGTCCGCTCTCAACGTGGTGTCTTGATTGCGACCGGAGGTTTTGCCCGCAATGTTGGTCTGCGCTCAGCTCAGGACCCAACTCTGACTGCAGAGGTTGGGTCCACCAACCTTCCGCATGCCACCGGCGAAGCTCTGCTTGAGCTTTATGATGTCGGTGCTGTCCCGGTTCATATGGCTTTCATCCAGACCGGTCCCTGGCTTCTCCGGATGAGGACGGTTTCGGCTACGTCTCCAACTACTCTATCTACAACTTCGCTCACTCCATCTCGGTTTATCCCAAAACCGGTCGTCGTTTCATGAACGAAATTGCTGATCGTAAAACCCGCGCTGATGCACAGTTGACCTGTCGTGATGACAATGGCAAGCCGTTGCCTCCAGTCACCATCACAAGTTATGAGCATGCCAAGAAGCACCCGACTATGAAGAAGGTCCTCAAGTACGGGGTCGGCTGGAAGTTTGACACCGTTGAAGAGTTGGCCAAGCACTTCAATATTCCGGTCAAGGCGCTTAAAGAGCAGATCGATGAATATAACGGTTACGTCAAGTCAGGTGTTGACGAGCAGTTCGGCAAGCCGATGAAGAAAGCCAAGGACAAGTATCTCAAGGCTCCTTTCGTGACGGTCCGTAACTGGCCGAAGGTTCACTACTGCCAGGGGGGGGCCAAAATCGACACCGCTGCGCATGTTATCGACTCGGCAACCTGGAAGCCGATTCCGGGGCTCTTTGCTGCCGGGGAGGTCGCAGGTGGTATGCACGGTGTCAGTCGTCTGGGAAGCTGTTCCATCCCTGACTGTATGGTCATGGGCATGACTGCAGCAGAATCCATGATGAAGTCATAAGAGGATAAGGAGTCGATATGAAAACATACAGTAAAAGAATTCTGCTCGCAGTCGTGATTCTGTTTTTCGCTACCAGCGGTTTTGCCGGTGAAACCCTGAAACAGTTTGGTGACATCAAGGGTCGGACCTTCCATTCCGATTCTTACGATGGTAAGTCCTGTACTGATTGTCACAGCAGCAATCAGCCGCTGACCCTGCCGGCTGACGATGCCTGTCTGAGTTGCCATGATCTGGATGATCTGGTCGCTTCAACCGCACGTGACAAGGGGGAAGAGCTGCAGAATCCGCACGACAACATGCACTATGGCAAAGACGTTCCCTGCATGGAATGTCACTATGAGCACCAACAGAGCAAGCCTATGTGTGCCGGTTGCCATTCTTTCAAATATTCAAAGTTCAAAAAGTAAGATAGCGTAACCGACAGCCCGGAGTTCCGCTCCGGGCTGTCTCGTTTTAACGCCAGAGAAAAAGGATTAAGTTATGTTTGGACTCGGAACCCAGGAACTGTTGATCATCATGGTCTTGGTCATGGTTATCTTTGGTGCAGGCAAGTTACCGCAGATCGGTTCTTCCCTCGGCAAAGGAATCCGTAACTTCAAGCAGGGTGTCAATGATGCGGATGAAGACATTCAGCAATTAGACGAACCACAAGCCTGAAAACCAGCGAAAAGGGACAAGCGATGGTCTCCTGCGATATTGAAACGGCATTGGACGAACTGCGTCAGGAGAAGATGATTATCCTGGTCGATGATGAAGATCGCGAAAATGAAGGTGATCTGGTCGCCTATCGTTTAGGCAAGGAAAGTCTGGTTGTCGCTGCCGCAGAAACCAACCTGCCGACCCCTTCGGTGACTTCAGTATGATCGTCTTTAGCGATGAAATTAACCATCATGAGCATATCGCCCTGGTCAAGGGCACGCCGGAAAAGCAGGATTCGGCCCTGGTGCGGGTTCATTCCGAGTGCTTGACCGGCGATCTGTTCGGTTCAAAGCGCTGCGACTGTGGCGATCAACTCAAGCTTGCCATGGCTCAGATTGCGGCTGAAGGGGCGGGGGTGGTCCTCTACATGCGCCAGGAGGGGCGCGGGATCGGTCTGATCAACAAGATCAAAGCCTACAATCTGCAGGATCAAGGTTACGATACGGTTGAAGCCCATGATAGAACAGATTGAAAGCGCCTTTGAGCAGGATAAAATCCGCCCATTAAAAGAGGGGAAAGTCCTGGCCGACAGTGGGTTTTGCAACAAGGCCACGCTAAAGCATCTCGAAAAAAATAAGATCGACGGCTATGTTGCCGACCATGGCTTTCGTTCACGCGATCCACGCTTTAAAACCGCCGCTGAACATAAACCTGAAACATCCCGCAAGCAGAGCGATAAAAGCCGCTTCAAAGTCGACGATTTCACCATCGATCTCGACCAAAAACACTGCATCTGCCCCGCCGGAAAAGAACTGTGGCTCAAATGCGCCCATGCCAAGATAACCACCAACATCTTCATGCAGTTCATGGGGCACAAAGACGACTGCGATCATTGCCCACTGCGGTCCCAATGCTTACGTAGCATCAAGCAAAAAGGAACCCGTCAGCTCAATGTTAAAATAGGCAGCATTGCCAAAGACAAAGACGGTTCACTCGAACGGATGAAACAAAAGATCGACTCCACCCTTGGCCGTCATATCTACAGTATGCGTCTTGGCATTGTCGAACCGGTCTTCGGTCACATCAACGATGCCATTGGAATCAAACGATTCACCCTACGTGGCAAAAAGAAGGTCAATGGACAATGGCAGTTGATGACGATGTTGCATAATTTGACAAAAATTCATCGATTCGGGATGATTTAGAAGAAAAGTCAGAAAATAAATCAGAAGTAATCTGTATAAAGGGATAAATCCGAGACAATCTGAATGCACAAATCTGGGTTTTGAACCAATGAACTTCCCCTGAATTATGGGGTCATAGAACAATCAACACTATCTGAGATGTGGATAAGCTAAAAAGAGGTTTTTCTACAGGCTCGTTAGCTGCAAAAAGGAAAATAATGCACCACTACATGTTTGCAGTAAATGAAACTCCATATTGTGTTTGGGAACACGATTTACTCGAACGTAATATGGAATTTCTCAACGGAATTGACTGTAAATATTTTGAATATGTATCAGAAGTCAACTTTGCTGAAATTGACGGTGAAAACAAAAAAAGAGCATCAATTGCCCTTCGTAGCAGCTACCATCACGGCTTAGAAACTTTATTCATGCTGATTTCAGCGTTAATTCAAGCACCTCAAGCAGTTTACGCTTACTCACTAAAATGCTTTCCAAAAGACATCAAAGCAATAATTAATAAAATCAACCGTGGTGAAACTATTTACAATAAATACGGAGCATCAAGGCTCAGTTGGGAAGAAATATCAAAAAGCATCCATATTTATTCCAATAAAGATTCTTCACGAGCAAAAGAAAATCGGTGAGTGCTTTGCAAAATTATGGCAGCGGTTTTCCTATCAATATTTAGACGAACTAAACGATCGTGAATACAACAATATAAAGCATGGTTTAGGGCGAGGCCAGGCGGATTTGGCATCACCATTCAGGAAGAAAGTGAACTCGGTGTCCCAGACCCAAACAAGGAACCGCAAAGCCTTGGCTACAGTGAGTTTGGTTCATCATTTTTCGTTTCAGAAAACTTAATAACAAAAAAAGGACCAAACTTTCGCGCAAGGCGCCAATCGTTAAATTGGCACCCCGAAGCAATTGCGCACTCTTTAAACTTAATTTCTGTATCAATCAACAATGTCGTTTCATTCTTAAAAATGTCCTGCGGTGCAGAACCACAAGAAGTTATCTTTACAAGACCCGAAGACGCAGAATATTTTGAATCACCATGGAAATTCAACATTGGTGTAACAAGCAGTAATTTCGACTTCATCATTCCAGAAAATGAAGTTAAGAATTTTACCAAAAAGAAATACTTGAAATCATCAATAAGGAAAGCATTTCAAAACAAAAAAGCAGCTAACACTTATCAGCCCCCGGCGGTCAAGAGTAAAAATCTCCATTAACGCAAAAGATTCACCTTTTCGTTCTTTGACAAGCGACTGATCAACCATGAACCATCCAGATTCTGTCTTGGGCTTCTAAACTGGCTGCAGCTTTCGAATTCTGCTCCAAACACTTATCGAGACTCTTGATGCGAAGGGCTGGCCTTTTGCGGCCATGCTCTCTTTGCCACCTGGAAACGCGTACGTACTTGTGCCGTCCCATTCAAAATAGCGTGGTCCAGCATCATCACT
>LQAG01000185.1_pt1 | contig 24953 bp, 29 predicted proteins | sample 1535801 | NCBI WGS metagenome assembly LQAG01 (sample SAMN04331584, study PRJNA305678) | bioreactor metagenome | isolation source: bioreactor_3 inoculated with Wadden Sea sediment 1st replicate of a... | place: Germany:Bremen | reverse complement strand
AAAAATCCCACACTAATCTGTCTGTTAGGTGCGTGGGATTATCTAAACCCGATCTTTACATATCCATAGCAAAGAATTACTTAGAATAGTTAACAAGCGTCTTTATAACTTTTTCCATCTGATCTTTATCAACTGGTTCACCATCTTCATCCAGTAGCAGACACTCCATTGCGTGTTCTTCCATGATGAGAAGGCCAACCTTATGCACTGAAGATTTTATCGCTGCTATTTGCAGAAGGATATCATCACAAGTTTACCGTCTTCAACCATCTTCTCAACACCTGCAATGTGTCCTTTAATGGTCTTTAACCTGTTAATAATGCTTTTTTCGCTTCTTGCCTCGCCATAATTTCCCTCCTTGGATTTCTCCAATTATTTTATCACAATCTTCATGCACTGAACAGATACCCAAGGTCTAAATGAAAAGGTTGACGTTTGACTCTTCTGCAGCCCCCAAGTAAGTAGCCACACCGCCCATGTTCACTCCATCAATAAGCTCTTGTTCCGTAATGCCCATAAGGTCCATTGACATGTTGCAGGCCACAATGTTCACCCCATTATCAAGGGCTGTTTGAAGAAGCGTTTCAAGGGAATCAACATTATGCTTTTTCATGACCATTCGAATCATTTTTGGTCCCATGCCAAGCATGTTCATTTTAGAAAGACCAAGTTTTTTTGTTCCGCGCGGCATCATGCCTGAGAACATACGACCTAGGAAGTCCTTTTCTGCCTTTACAGGTTCATGCTTTCTGAGTATGTTCAGTCCCCAGAATGTGAAGAACATGGTTACTTTTCTACCCATAGACGCTGCACCATTGGCGATAATAAGTGAAGCAATGGCCTTGTCCATATCACCACTGAAAACGACCATTGTCTTGTCTTCAGCCACAGGTGCAAGCTTACCAGCAGGTGAATGAGCCACTTTCTTTTGCCCCTTCATAAGGCGGGCAACAATTTCCTTTTTCTCGTTCTTTTCAACATGCATGAGGGTGTTGCCTGTTCGTCCGGCCCATACCCCTATATCACTTGCAAAACCTGGATCTGTTGCTCGAACCTCTAAAACATCTCCATCATTCATTTCTTCCATACGCTTATAGACCTGCATAATTGGTCCTGGACACTGAAGTCCACAGGCATTTAGCTTAACAACTTCACCGGTTTCATGAACTGGAATTTCATCAATTGACCCATCATCCGTAAAATTGATGTCACAATCACACATACTGCCTCCACACTTATCTGTATCATCAGGATTCTGACAGAACATACAAGAATATGTTGTGTAGCCGCCTGAGAAATTATAAACCTTTTTAAATCCGAGCTGTCGAAGAATACGCTCACCAACATACCCTCTTAAGCCAACGGCACAGTAAACAATAATGTTTTTATTCTTATCAAGCTCGCCCGCTCTTTCACGAAGCTCATCAAGAGGGATGTGATAAGACCCTTCAATATGGCCCAGTTCTCTTTCAATGTCTTCACGAACATCAAGAATGATTGTTTCTTTTTCATTAAAATCATCCAGTTGGTCCCAGTGAACATGTTCACTTTTACCGGATAGAACATTTTCAGCCACAAAACCAAGCATGTTGACCGGATCTTTGGCAGAACCAAATGGCGGTGCATAGGCCAGTTCAAGATCTTTCAGATCATAAATTGTACCCCCATATCGGAGGGCTGTTGCAATAACGTCAATACGCTTATCAACACCGTCATGGCCCACCCCTTGAGCACCAATGATCTTCCCATTCATATCGTAAATAAGTTTGAGTGTCATTGGCATTGCGCCTGGATAGTAGCCTGCATGGGACTTGGAATGAATAATAATTGTCTTGTAGTCCTTGCCGTAAACCTTGCCGTTTCGCTTGAGTGTCTTCTCATTATGCCCTGTATTTGCAACAGCCAAATCAAAGACTTTGGCAATAGATGTGCCCTGAGTTCCCTTGTAGGTTTCCTTCATGCCTGCAATGTTGTTTGCAACAATTCGGCCCTGCTTGTTGGCTGGTCCTGCAAGAGGCACCATAGTCTTTGTCTTGTCATTGAAGTCAACGACCTCAATAGCATCTCCCAGTGCGTATATGCTGGCATCAGATGTTTTCATGTAGTCATCAACAACAATACCGCCTCTCTGGTTCACTTCAAGACCTGCATCCTTAGCAAGCTGAGAGTTTGACTTAATGCCGATGGATAGTATAACAAGGTCTGTGTCTATTTTCTGACCGCTTTGTAGTTCCACAGTTGTCTTGCCTGTTCTCTTGTCGTGATGGAAAGACTTGACGCCGTCCCCAAGTCTGAGGTCAACCCCTTGTTGTCTCATATGTTGATGGGTGATGCTGGCCATTTCAAAGTCAATTGGCTGCATAACTTGATCTGCCATTTCAACAACAGCCACATTACAACCCCGCTCATGTAGATTCTCTGCCATTTCAAGACCTATAAATCCACCGCCGATCACAACCGCATGCTCAGGCTTTTCTTGTCCACAAAACCCTTGATCATGTCTGTATCTGGAATATTCCAAAGACTGAAGATATTTGGAGCGTCAATACCTTGAATTGGGGGTCTTAGAGGTGTTGAACCTGGCGAAAGCACTAAAACATCATATGATTCTTCATACGACTCATTGGTATTGTGGTTCATAACACGTACTGTTTTGTTCTCCCTGTCAATAGAAAGGACTTCGTTTCGCACACGAATGTCCATATTAAAACGAGCACCCATACCCTCTGGGGTTTGAACAAGAAGGGCTTCTCGTTCTTCAATGGCTTCACCAATGTAGTACGGTAAACCACAGTTGGCAAAAGAGATATAATCGCCTCTTTCAAACATTATTATTTCTGCATTTTCGTCCACTCTACGAAGTCTTGCCGCTGTACTTGCACCACCAGCAACGCCTCCGACAATTAATACTTTCTGACCCATTACATAACCTCCTGTTTTATTCACCCTACCTTTGTTAAAAGATAGATTATTTTATTCGCACTCCCCCTCGGAGGGGGTGTATTTGAATTCATTTTATAGATTCTTAGACCCCCTGTCAAGGGGGTGTGGTCAAAAAATAGAAAGCACCCCTGTCAGTTTTTGATATGCACCTCAAATAGTAGATGGTTGAAATAACAACCATTTACTATTTGAGGCACTCTTCATTGTCTGGCATGAGGTGCTTAATAAGAACTTGAATGAATCATTGTCAGTTTAAACGACCATATGGCCTATGCTGTGGTTTAAATCTATACATCCAACTCATATAAATACTGCAAGTGCTTTCTTTCTTCTGCAATAATCTCATTTAATTTCAGTTTGGTGATGGGACTGAGTAATTTTTTTCATCTCCATCAGGAAGATAATTGTATCCTTTTCAAGCTGAACCGCCTGACAAATGGACGCTTCAAGATTATTTGGAGCTTTTATGATGTTTAAAAATTGAATATTTTTTTGTAGCATAACTTTTATGTATGACAAATAGTCTTCGTCGACGATCTCTTTAGGCACAAGGGACATTTTATAAGACTGATAGATTTCCTTATGCTTCATCTCCTGATCTGCTAATTTTTTTAAATAGGCTTGAAACATCATCACTTAGTGTTTTCTCACTTAGACTTGTATAAAGCTTATTGCCTGTATCTTCAAGCTCAATCAGCCCATTGAGAAGGTCCTCAAGAATAAATCTTTCGCTCATGTTTGTCCTCCTTATGTTCAGTCACTTTCCAAATGACTCCTATATACTATTTCTTGTAATCCTGACGCTATGGAAAAACTCCCCCTGAGTCTAAAGGTCAGAGGGAGTTAGAAACTTATTTTTTTACAGTCTATATTTGCATTCTTACCGACGCAAACGCTTAGCCAAGGAACATTTTGATGTCGTCTTCAACATTTGTAATGCCACCAATACCGAATGTTTCAACAAGAACATTGGCCACATTTGGTGATAGGAAAGCAGGTAATGTTGGACCAAGGTGGATGTTCTTAACGCCTAAGAATAGAAGCGCTAGAAGAACAATAACCGCTTTTTGCTCATACCAAGCAATGTTATAAGAGATTGGCAGTTCATTAATATCGTTCAGCTCAAAGACTTCTTTTAGCTTAAGTGCAATAACTGCCAGTGAGTAAGAGTCATTACATTGACCCGCGTCAAGCACTCTTGGAATACCACCGATATCACCTAGGTTTAGCTTGTTGTAACGGTACTTGGCACAACCAGCTGTTAGGATGACTGTATCCTTCGGAAGTTTCTCAGCAAATTCAGTGTAGTAATCACGGCTCTTCATACGACCGTCGCACCCTGCCATTACGAAGAACTGCTTAATTGCACCCGTCTTAACAGCGTCTACAACCTTATCAGCAAGGGCAAGGACCTGATTATGGGCAAAACCACCAACAATTGAGCCTTTTTCGATTTCTGTTGGTGCTGGAAGCGTTTTAGCCATTTCAATAACTTCTGAGAAGTCTTTCTTGCCATTTTCATCCGCTTCAATGTGCTTACAACCTGGGAATCCTGAAGAACCCGTTGTGAAAATTCGCTTAGCCACATCACCCTTTGGTGGTACAATACAGTTTGTTGTGAATAGGATTGGACCATTGAATGTCTCAAACTCTTCTTTTTGCTTCCACCATGCATTGCCATAGTTGCCCACGAAGTGGTCATACTTTTTAAACTTAGGGTAGTAGTTGGCTGGAAGCATCTCACTGTGTGTATACACATCAACACCAGTGCCTTTTGTTTGCTCTAAAAGAGCTTCCATATCGTGTAGATCATGACCAGAAATCAGAATCGCTGGGTTATTCTTCACGCCGATATTCACTTCTGTTAACTCTGGGTGGCCGTAAGTGGATGTATTGGCTTCATCAAGCAAAGCCATTACCTTAACGCCATTCTCACCAGTCTTAAGTGTCAGTGCCACTAGATCATCTGCTGATAGACCATCGTTTAGTGTTGCAACGAGGGCTTCTTCAACAAACTTGTAAAGCTCTGCGTCTTCATTGCCTAGGTTGGCAGCGTGCTGACCATATGCAGCCACACCCTTTAGGCCGTAAGTAATAAGTTCTCTGAGAGAACGAACATCTTCATTTTCAGTTGCTAGAATACCAACCACAGCCGCTTTTGCATCAAATTCTGATTCCACGCCTTGCCATGTTGCGCAGTCATGCAGGTCACCTAGGGCAACACCTTTTGCTTCAAGATCCACTTTCAGTGCATCTCGGTGGGCAATTGTCTGGTTGATGCGCTTCACAAATGCCGCACGATCAAAGTTTGCGTTTGTAATTGTAGAGAATAGACCATCAAACATGATCTTGTCTGTTTCTGGCTTGTTAATACCTGCTTCACGTGCTTTCAGGTTAAAGTATGCTACCCCTTTTAGTAGGTATAGTAAAAGGTCTTGAAGATTTGCCACATCACTTGGCTTGCCACATACCCCTACTTTTGTACAGCCTTTGCCACCAGCCGCTTCTTGACATTGATAACAGAACATTGACATAGTGTTTTGATCTCCCTTCGTATTCATAGTCTCAGACTTTTTAAAGTCTTGATTAATATTATTTACTTTATTAACAGAGGCTGACGCCTCATTGTTATTATTACCAAACAGTCTGTTTATAAAACTAAAGAATCCCATTACCTTTTGCTCCCATCCAGTTCTATAGTCACTTCTTCATAATTTACAATCGTGCCCGCATCAAGCATGGCCTGCTTCACAGCACCGACAATCCCAGAACAACAAGGGACTTCCATCCTAACCACTGTGATTGATGCAATATCATTTTGTCTTAAAATCGTAGCGATTTTTTCTGTGTAGTAATTGTTGTCATCTAGCTTGGGACAACCTATAAGTGCCACGCGACCCTTGATGAAGTCGTTGTGAAAAATTTCCATATGCAAAGGCTGTACAGTCTGCTGCTATTAATAAGTCAGCCCCTTGTAAATATTCAGCCCCTGGATTGACAAGATTAATCTGAACGGGCCAAGTGGATAGTTTAGACTGGAGCATTTCCTTTTCTGGATCCTCAGTCATTCGCTTTGACATATCAGCCACTTTTGCTTGAGCCATACTCTTACGATTTGCTTTGTCTGGGGTAATCACATTGAGTTTCATAGCTGCTGATCCAGGGCATCCCCCACCAGACTGCATTTTATGCATCATGTCGTCATGGGCTCCCCCACAACCACAATCGTGGACGGGAAGGCTCTTTTCTTGAGGGTCTTCCACCACTTGTTCCTGGACTTCTTGGCTCTGAGTTTCCTGCGTTTGAGCTGCCAGTCTTTCATCAACAGCCTTTTGAGAATAAGCATCAGCCTTTCTCTCTATTATTTCAATGGCACCTGTTGGACACGCTGGAAGACAATCTCCTAGACCGTCACAGTAAATGTCACTGACAAGCTTGGCCTTACCATCTATCATTTCTATGGCACCTTCATGACAGGCACTTACGCAAAGTTCACAACCATTACAAAGTTCGTCATGAATTTGGACTATTTTTCGTTCCATAATAAGACTCCTTTCTTCTCGGATGTTCACGGAAGTTCTTATGAATCTTCCCGTTTCGGATTCTATTTCAACCTGTGTGATTTATGTTTTAAGTTTTAATTCCGATTGATTTAGTATTGATTTTCTGAGTTCATTATAATAATCTGAGCCTAGATAATCCGTAACACTTGTTACCAAAAACCAAATTTCTAGAAAAAAGTTGATGGTTTTTGTCCATTTTAGATCAAAATCACTCATTTGATTTGTCTTCATACCACTTACTACATTTAAAGCGAGGCGAAAGACTATGAAAAAATATGCACAGTCCCTGGAAAAATGCATTCTGTTTCGTCACTTGAATATTGATAACATTGATTCCCTTCTAAGGGTTCTTGAGGTCAAGGCTGAAAGCTATGAAAAAGATACCATTATTGCCTTCGAAGGAGACTCTTGTACCAGCCTGGGGATTCTCGCCTCTGGAAAAGTTGAACTTCAAAACATATATCCCTCTGGCAAGGTGGCCACTCTAACCACCTTGATGCCGGGCCAGTGTTTTGGTGAGGCCATCCTATTCAGTGATCAGGACAAGTACCCTATTAGTGCTGTGGCAAAAACCAAGTCCACCATCCTCTTTATTGAAAAAGCGTCTATCATGCACGGTCTGACCCACCACCCCATTCTCCTGAATAATTTTCTTGGCATGTTGTCTAACAAACTTACAATGATGAATCGTAAGATTAAGGTACTTTCCCTTGACACCATCCGTCAAAAGGTCTGCAACTATCTGCTTAAAGAATATAAAATTCAGGGGTCTGCCATGATACAAACCAAGATGTCCCGTAAAGATATGGCTGAGCATATGTCCATACAGCGCCCTTCTCTTTCTAGGGAACTTATTAAAATGAAAGAAGAAGGCCTCATTGACTATGATAAAAGTACAATTAAAATTCTCGATGTGGACGCACTGGAAGATGAGCTTATAGGATAGGAAAATTTGGGTATGCATTATAAAGTCAGGGCTTAAAATTTATATATACACATTTTTAGTGTAATTTTTAAGGAAAAGCCGGAAACTGTAACTAATGTTACCAATTCTTTTTTCCCCATCCCCCTATAATAAGGTCATAGTTAACAAACACACAGGAGGCATTGTTATGGCAAAACCAGAATTCTCAGTCCTTCAAAAAATAAAAAACGGTCGCCGCACATACGGCATCACGCCACGTATCCCCGGCGGTTTTATCAGGCCAGACAAACTGGCTCTTATGGCTCAGGTGGCCGAGAAATATCAGGCACTCTTAAAATCACATCGGGCCAACGAATCGCTATTTTAGGTCTAAGGGAAGACGATGTGGAAAAAGCATGGGAAGACCTGGGCATGGAACCCGGTGTCAGATCAGCTTATTCCGTTAAAAATGTTGAAATTTGTCCCGCTGGATTTTGCAAAAGAGCCAAGCAAAACACACTGCCTCTGGGCATGCGCCTTGAAAAAAGATTTTATGGTGCACCCACACCTAATAGAACGAAAATTGGTGTGGCAGGTTGCCTCAATGCATGTGGCAGTGTCAACGCCAAAGACATTGGTGTCTTAGCCGACCCAGATGGATGCATTGTTGTGGCAGGTGGAAGCGCAGGATACCATCCACGACTGCCTGATCGGATTGCTGAAAAACTCACTGAAGATGAAGCCTTCGATATGGTGGAAGCTGTTTATGATTACTACTGTGAACACGCTGAAATGGGAGAAAAACTTGGTCCCTTTATAGACAAAATTGGTCTTGAAACTTTTAAGACTGGCATTCAAAGCATATATGAGGAAAAAAGAAATAAGGCACACAAAGATGAAAAAAACATCTGAAAGCTCTAAGGAGGAATAGAAATGAGTCGATTTTTAGGCCCAATACACCACTGGTTATACAGTAAAATAAACTTGCTCGAAGACATTGAAAAAGGTATTTTGACAAAAGTTGCAGACCCTGCGGTACAGGCAAGCCTGGAAAAGGAACTGGTTGATACCTATGGGCCTTACTTAAATCATGCCCCACTTGAAAGTCTTATCGATCAGGACAATATTCATGGATGGCTGCAAAACAAGATCAAGATTGCAGAGCTACGACAATCTAGACTTATCGAGAAAATAGTATCAAGCGCCGGTGAAGACACATATAAACAAGTGGCTGGTGTTTATGCTGACTTCGGTAAAAAACATGGTGGTGCCATTTCAACTGATGAGGCACAAAGCCTGAACAAATTTTCAAGGCCCTTGATAACTTCTTGCTGGAGGGTATGCCCTGCGACAGAGTCAACGCTGTCACATCAAACACACCAGACAAGCTTGAGTGGCAAAAGGACAGATGCGTTCATGAACCATTCTGGAACGAAGGTGGTACAAATGTAAGCCACTATTATGACTTTAGAGAGGCTTTCTCAAAAGCCTTTGTCGAAGCAGCCAATCCTAAATTCACATATACTTTTGAGTTGAAAAATGGCTTGCAATATCATATGATATCTAAGAAATAACTTTCGGAAGACGAAATAGTTTATAAGTCTGCATATATGCCCGCATTAGGGAATTTAAATCAACCATATACTCAAGGAGGAATAATAATGATTACCAAAGACATGTTAATTGCCGATATTCTTAAAACAAAGCCTGAATCAGCAAACGTACTGATTGCAAACGGAATGGGCTGCCTTGGCTGTCCATCTGCACAAAGTGAAACGCTGGAACAAGCTGCTGCTGTTCATGGTATGGACGTTGAGAAACTGCTTCAAGAGCTGAACGCTTAGTCACACTAACATCCAGTCCCCTACTTTGTAAGGCAAAGACCGGACCAAATCTTATAAAAAAAAAGGACTATGATTTTCAGAATGAAAATCATAGTCCTTTTTATTTTTGATTTAAATTCCCTGTCTTTCAGAATCATTTCAATATACGGTCCTTCTCTTTTGAAATGAATTTACACTGTGTCATAAACAAATTTAGGAAGCCTCAGTATGAACTTCACACCTTGACCAGGACCCGTTTCACATATTATAGAGCCCCTCAGCTGCTGGGTAACAATATTATGAACAATGTGCATGCCCAGCCCACTGCTACCCGTTCCCCGACTAGTCGTAAAGAAGGGGTCAAACATTTTAGATCTGGTCATTTCATCCATCCCACAGCCATCGTCTGTGTATGTCAGGACCACATCTTGGCCTTCTTCTCTGGCATCAATGACAATCATGCCAGCCTCACCTTCCTGATATCCATGCTTAATGGAGTTCATAACGAAATTGGTGATCACCTGGGTCAGAGCCCCCGGATAACTTTCCAGTTCCATACCGAGTTTGCATCGATTGTCTATATGAATCTGCGTTCTCTTGTATTCGTGTTTGAGGCTCATAATAACGCTGTCCACAACTTGCTTGATATCAAACTTATATTTTCTTTCACTGCTCTGGTCCACCGCAACTTGCTTAAAGCTGCTGATCATATCTGCTGCCCGCCTTAGACTGCTTGTCATAATATCAAGAGATTCATCCATTAGAATCATAAAATTGTTAAATTCCCTCTTTGACAGTTTTCCCGAGTTATATTTTTCAATCATCTTAACCTTTTCCTGCTCTAAGAAGGTCGATGTGGACAAACAGTTCCCGATCGGTGTATTTATTTCATGGGCTATACCCGCAACCAAATGTCCCAGTGAGGCCACTTTTCAGTCTCTAGTATATGCTCATACTGGCTTCCAGCTCCCTATTCTTTTCTAGGATTTTTTCTTCAAGTATGTCGTTTTCACTACGGAAGGTTTCAATAATTGTTTGAAAAGACACTGCCAAGTCGCCCATTTCATCTTGACGATTCCTATAAATAGTCGGAATATTCCTTGTCAGGTCACCATCAGCAATCTCCACCCCATACTCCGTTAAAACCCGAAAAGGTTTTGTTGACTGTGTCACCATTCGGCTTATAAGAACTATGGCTAAAAAAATGGCGGTAAGAAAGGTTAACCCAATCCATATCCCCTGTTTTGCAGTGTTCTTGTTGAGAGGCTCCATATCAAGTAAGGTCACTATTTTCCAGCCACTCACCCCCACCTCATGGGATGTGAGAAGCATATGCCGTCCTTCAAAAACAATGTCTTTAATGGTCTTGCTCTCTGACAATATGAAATCTTTGTATAGGTGCAGGGGATCTGTCTCAAGACTAAGATCTGATTCCAGAGCCAGGGTCTGGTTGGGATGATAAACGTACTTGCCATCCTCTGAAATGAGAAAATACTTGTCTCTGCCCTTAAGTTCAATCGACTTGAAAATTGTAGGGATCGAATCCAGTGAAATATCCACCACCACAAAACCATATATTTTATCCCCTTCACGGAGTGCCAAAATAGATGACAGAACATTTTTCCTGATTCCCACTCAATATAAGGCTCAGTGAAGACGATGCCCTCACTTTCTGATGCTGGTTCATACCAAGGTCTTTTGAGAACATCGTAGGACGCGTCTGAAATATATCCCGTATGATCCAGATAAAAATTGGCAGAACCGTTGGCAATCCAAACAATAAAGTAATTTGAGCTTGTCTTTTTAATGTCTAAAAGAGTGTTCTTTACATGAGAAAAAAGCGGATGCGTCTTTATGTCCGATCGTTCGTTTACCTCTTTTAAATATCTTGTAATTTCTCTATTGAGAGCCATTTGATTCGTCACCAAGTTTGCGTCTTCAAATATTTTTCTCACATCCTTGGAAATGGACTCCGCCCTTAATTCGATTTCAGATTCCACATTGTCTTTAGAAATACTTGTTAAATAGTTTGTGATCAAAAAAGTTTGGATTCCAAAGACAATGATTAGAACAAGTGCGACTAAAAATGTGATTCGACTTGACAACTTGGATTGTATTCTCTGCATTAGACCCATTCTTTGTCCCATGGTATAATCCTTTCTTGGTTTTTATATGTATACCACTTTTAAGACCTACAAAATCAGTTGAACCCTGATTGAAAATCGCATTTTCTCCAGGGACTATCTTTGTCTATTTCACGGACCCAGTGACCCTTTAAAATCAAAAACCCCTTAATCAAAAGCTTGGCAAAAAGGCCCAGCTATAATTAAGGGGTTTATTCGTTAAGCGACTTGCAAAATATCAGTCAAGAATTCTGGCCATAACATATATAGATATTTATAAATCAAAATCCTATACATGGTATGACAAGAATGTGGCTCTGTAATTTTGCAGCGCCTGAATGAATATATTTTTGCCTATGGGCTACTTAAGAAGTTCTTCAAGTTTCGTCTTGTCAAAACCTTGAATCACTTCGTCATCAACATAAATAACTGGTACGCCCATAAAACCTGCCTTCATAAGCTCTTTACGTGCTTCGGCATCTGTTGAAACGTTCTTTTCTTCAAAAGGAATATTGTTCTCATTGAAATAGTCCTTTGCCATATGGCAGTAACCACACGTATTTGAAGTGTAAACTGTAATTTTCTTGCTCATGTTAAATCCTCCTATGTCTTATCCTTTAGCAAGATGATGCTGTTCCATAGCTCGGTCTTACAACAAAGCCCTTTGAAAACCACGTCATCGTGTAATCAATCTCAAAACCTTTATACCTGTCGATCAAATCTTGATCGACAATTATAGAATACCCATCATGTTCTTCTACGTAATCATTTTTTTGTTTCTCATCCAGAGCAACACCTAAAACAGGACCGCCTCACCCATAGGCTTTAACAAATATCCTGAGGTATAAATTGTCTGAACCAGACAAATCCACTTTGTTTTGCAACTCCGGCTGCGCTTGTTTAAGTACATGAATTTTCATATCCGCGTCCCCTTTCGCCCCCTACAAGGAGGGGTCTTTATGACTAGGATAATAGGAAATGATTATCTTGTCAACTTAATCATACACGATATTAGTGAAGTTTTTGTGAACATGCCTTGAAAAGTCTTTCTCATAAAATTGTAGCATATAAAAAGGCTATAAACGAATTGATAAGTCTTTTCGTCTATAGCCTTTCATTAAATTATTCTATTCAGTTTTTCCATGGTCTGTATGCGATTTTATTTGAGTAGTTCATCAAGTTTTTCTTTGTCAAAGCCTTGAATCACTTCATCGCCCACATAAATTACAGGAACACCCATAAAACCTGCTTTCATAAGTTCTTTACGTGCTGCACCATCAGTCGATACATTTTTTTTCTTCAAAAGCCACATCTTTTTCTTTTAGGTAATCCATTACCATGTGACAGTATCCTCACGTATTTGAAGTATAAACAACTATGTTCTTATCCATTTTTATTTCCTCCTGACACACTACAATAAAACAACGAGTATTATTCAAAATATTAATACCCAACACCTATTGTATATAATCTTTCTATAGCATGCCAGTGTCTTTCTTTTAATCAATCAAATTCTATACCCATCCTCAAGCAAAGGCTCACTTCGCGACTGACCCTGTTTTCATTTTCTCTAAAGTTAGCCATATGATTTATTTATTGTAATATCAAAAAAAAACCGAGGGCAACGATTATATTCGTCTTCCTCGGTCTCCAAAGATTCTATCACCACATTATATATGCCCCATTTAACAAGACCTAAACAAAATGGGCCAACTTTTTCAAATTTAAGTGACTTTTAGACCATTCATCCACAACTCGATCCCGGTTGGATCAAGCCCTTCATAAATTATCAACATTTTACACCGTGGATTTGTGGATAACCCCAAATTCTTAACATTTGATCGAACTTTTTTCAAAAACACTCTCAAAATATACGGTGTTTTTTATCCATAAACCCTTGAATCCTGTGGTAAATTCAGATAATTCTGACGCCTATTGTTCATGTTATCAACAGTATCCACAAGTTATCCACAGAAATTGTGATTAAAGTTCTCAACATGTTCACAACTTTTCACAGCAAGTCTTCATTTCATGTTATTATAAATAATATCTTGATTGATAGTGGATACCAACTGGTAAAGGCACTGCAATCAAAGAGTATAAGAGATTAAGGAGATTTCACATTGACTGTATGGCGATCTAGAGGACTTCGAGGCAGTGACCTAGAAGACCTTATTCACGAAACAATTGAATACTATAGGCAACAAGGCCTGGCTCGTATTGATAAAATAGCAACACCGATTAAGGTTGTTGACATAGATGGACAGGGAACCATAACCAAGGCTTTTTTTGAAAAGAAATCCACAGTTGACTTTATGGGAATCATCCAGGGGGTTGGCGTCGCTTTTGACGCCAAGGAAACCAATTTAAAAAGTCTACCCCTTTCCAACATTCATGAACACCAGCTTGAATTCATGGAGGATATATCAAAGCAAAGTGGTTTGGCCTTTTTGATTGTCCACTTTAAATTCTGTGATGAATTTTACCTCCTGCCCTATGAAACGCTTATGCAATATGTACGGGCCAGTGAAAAAGGCGCTCGAAAGTCTATTCCCTATAGTGGCATGGACCCAAATCTTAAAATCGAAATGATACGGGGCAACATTCTTAATTTTCTCCCTGCACTCAATGTTTATTTGAACTATAGAAAGAACAAGTCTATCTAAATAATATGCCGTCCTAAAGTGGGATGAGCGCTCAGCAGTAAAAAAGGCGTGCCCCCTTGACCAGGGGAACACGCCTTAAATATATGTTTTCTTTTACACTTAAAAAATATTGGCTTTATCCTTCATCCACTTGCTGATTCATCTAATTGTTCTTAATGTCATAAAATCCATTGGCCAGAGCAGCAAACTCATTCATATCAAGCGTTTCGCCCCTTCGTTTTGGATCAATACCGCAAGCTTCTAAAACGGTTTTGGTCTCTTCTTTTGACACAGCAAGCTCCCCTGATGAAAGGGCATTAAGCAGTGTCTTTCTTCTTTTCATAAAAGCCGACCGTACCGTTTTAAAAAATAATTCTGGTGCCTTTAAATCCACAGGCGGCTCTTTACGCTTTTTAAGGCGAATCACAGATGACTCCACATTAGGTTGTGGCATAAAGACAGATCTTGGCACCTTGACCACCTTTGATGGCTCAGCATAGTACTGAACAACCACTGAAAGGGCTCCGTATATTTTCCCCCCCGGGTCAGCAACCATTCTATCTGCAACTTCCTTTTGAACCATTACCACTATATCAGTAACAGGAATTTGCTCTTCTAAAAAGCGCATTATAATGGGCGTTGTCACATAATAAGGTAAATTTGCGACCACCTTTGGGGCCTGTCCATCCAGCTTTTCATCAATAATTTTTGAAGATCCACTTTTAGAACATCTCCATTTACCACTTCCACATTGTCTTCTTCTGCCAGGGTTTCGCTTAAAACAGGCAGTAGGGAATTGTCGATTTCAATAGCCACAACTTTTTTGCCCGTCTTGCCATAGCCTGCGTCATAACCCCAATGCCCGGGCCAACTTCAAGAACCACATCATCTGGTCCTATCTCTGCCCCATCAATAATTTCATCGACAATGAAATCATCTATCAAGAAATTCTGGCCTAAACTTTTAGAAAAACGAAAGCCGTATTTATCCATTATATATTTAATCGTTTGTGGTGATGTTAATCTCATTTTATCCTCTTTCGTCTAGCTGCTTTATAGCTGAATCAAATTCTCCTCTAGTGATTCCATAATGATTCAATCGTCTTAAAAACTGCTTGGCATTGGCATAACCAATTCCAAGAATTTTCCCAAGTTGATCCCGCCTGCTTGATGCCAAGGGGCTTCCAACCAAATCATTTTGAATGAGGTCATGTTTAGAAAAGACTTCAGATGAATCCTCAACGAGAGTCCTTACCTTGCTTAGAGCCGCAATAATGCTCTCAGGTGTGGCATTTTCTATACCCACATTTCCCTTTTTGGTTGCCTCTTCCCTTGGAAGAAAGGCATGCTTACAGCCCTTGATCCGCTTAACAAGTCGCTCTCTTATTTTTTCACCTGCATGATCTGGATCTGTAAATATAATAACACCGCATTTTTTTTGAGCCTCTTCAATGAGTTTAAAACGTCTCTTCACGAATGCCAAAGCCTTGGGTAATAATCATTTCTGCATCCACAGCACGCTTGACAGCAGTCACATCATCCCGGCCTTCCACCACAATCACTTCTTTTATTTTCAAATGTATCTCCTTATTATTTACCGGTTAGAGTACCCGACCATCATGTCTTCTGTGATGGGTTCCTCGAGCACATAAACCTTGACCGTTCGCACACCATACCGCAGAGCCTGTGATCTATTCTCAATGAATAAGTCAACGCGATTGCCCTTTATGGCGCTCCCTGTGTCCTCAGCCTTAGCAAAACCATAGTCCGGTGTTCTATCCATGGACTCAATATAAAGCTTTGAACCCAGCTTTACAACCCGAGGATCCACAGCCACCACGCCAGGGCGAGCCCTTGTGCCACTAAAAGTAATGCCATACTCAGGGTGGTCAGGGTATTTTCCACAACTTTCAAAGGATAAATCATATGCTGTTGCACGCATAATATAGACCTTCTGATACCGTAGAGGTCTGCCACGACTTGTTACATAGAGGTTTTCCTTGCCCCGTACAAATTTTTCCGGCACAGGTTCTTTTAATACAGTTTCTTCAATGAGTTCTCGGCGTATCTCCACACCATCTTCGAAGATGATTCGGTACTTAACTTGTTTTTGACCGTCTACACCTTCTTGAACAAGTTTTGACGCGCCTGCTTCCAGGTCATCTGAAACTTCAATAATGGTGCCATAAGGCATATCAACTGTGTCTGATTGAACGCTTTCGGTGACACGCGTAATTTCAATACTAGAAGGCCCACTGACTTTGACCTGCTTTCCAGGGCGAACAATATCATTGTCTCCCAGCTCTATGCCAGCCTCAGCAATAATATCCCCTACGTATAGGGCCGTTGTCTTAATGGACTGTGTCTGACCATCGACAAAAATTTCATGCTTGTCAGCCCGCACGATTTGAATTTCCATTCCGTCTGTGAGCTTGGTTCCCAGTTCTGGTATAACAAGATCAGAGTCCTCCAGAACAATATCGGCCGCTTTCAAGACCGATGCCATACTTGTTCTAACAGTTGATACCACAACTTCACGATCCTCATCAATGATTGTCACTTGCTTTCTTCCTGCCAGGCCTACAATTAGGACCAGGCAAGCCGCCAGTGCAATCACTGTCACCGGCATCCACTTCTTGAATCGACCCATGGTCGCCTCCTCCTTCTGGTGTGAAGATTCACCCTTACTTTAAAGGGCTATTCATCAATACGGAAAAAGCGCTTGGCATTATTCAGGGTTGCCTTTGCAACCTCTTCAAGAGAAATTTCACGCACTTCAGCAATGCGCTCAGCCACGTACCGAACGTGGGCTGATTCATTCCTTTGCCACGGTAGGCACTGGTGTCAAATACGGAGAATCCGTTTCGATCATCAGATGGTTTAAATCAACTGCCTTAGCCACTTCTACCGTTTTCTTGCATTTTTATATGTCACGGGACCAGCAATAGATATATAAGCCCCGAGCTTTACGTATTGACGAGCCAGTTCTGCACTTCCAGAGTAGCAGTGCATCAAAACACCATTTTCAAAGGCTTCTTCCTCACGCAGAATGTCAAATGTTTCTTGGTTGGCTTCCCGGTCATGAATTATAACCGGCTTGCCCACACGTTTTGCCATTCTAATTTGCTCTCTAAACCACTGTCTTTGAATATCTCTTGGTGAATTGTCATAGTGAAAATCAAGTCCGATTTCACCAATGGCCTTCACTTTTTTCTTCTTGGCCATAGATTCAAGAAGCATTAACATGCTTTCATCCATAGATTTTGCATCATGGGGATGAACACCCACAGCTGCATAGATGTTGTCATAGGCCTCTGCCAGCTTAATAGCCTCTACAGAAGACTCAAAATCCGCACCTGGATTCATAATATATTCAATGCCGCTGTCAAAAGCACGCTGAATAACTTCTTCTCTATCATCATCAAATTTTCTATCTGTCATATGCGCATGGGAATCAAATAGCATAATTGTCCTCCTCTTTTCAAACACTACGAATCATTATATAAAAAGGGCACATGACATTGCAAGGGGACATAATGCCCGTGGTGACTTCATACCCATTTCTAAATATGTAAACAACAAAGATTCCTTTAAGAAACCATAGGAAAAGGGACTGCATACAAGACAGTCCCTTTGTCGCTTTTGTTTATTCCCAAACATTTTGGGGGATTTTAAAAACACTTGAAAGTCCGCTTACAATGGACTAAGATACCGTCGCACCCGACTCAATATCAACAGAAACAAGCTTAAGTTGCTTGCCAGAAGTCGCTGCCAGGATCATGCCTTGAGACAGCACACCTCTTAGTTTAACTGGTTTAAGTTGGCAACAAGAATAACTTTCTCACCAACGAGCTCGTCTGGCGTGTAGTGACCAGCGATGCCAGAAACAACCTGTCGCGTTTCTTCTCCAACTTTTAGTTGAAGCACAAGAAGCTTATCCGCATCGGGGTGTTTTTCAACAGATGTGATTTCAGCCACTTTAAAGTCCACTTTGGCAAAGTCATCAATAGTGATTTCACCCTTTGCTTCATCTTTTTTAGACTTCTTGTTTTTCTTTTCTTTCTTTTTTTGCTTTTTTCTCTTCTTTTTTACCACCGAGATTGTCCAGTTCTTCAATCTCTTTTTTCACGTCAATACGCGGGAATAGGGACTTGCCCTTCTTCACCTTCGTGCCCGCTTCTGTTAGGCCGAATATCTTTGAAGCTTCCCAGACTGTTTTTTCACCTTCAACAGCACCAATTTGCTCCCAAATTCCGCGTGATGTATGGTGCATAAACGGCTGGATCAAAACAGAAATAATGCGGATGCTTTCAATCAGATTATATAGAACCGTATCAAGGTCAGCTTTTTTCTCTTCTTCCTTGGCAAGAGCCCAAGGCATTGTCTCATCAATGTACTTGTTGGTACGACGAATCAGTTTCCAAATTTCCTCTAGTGCGTTGGAGTAATCAAGAACTTCCATCTTGGCTTCAACACGGTTTGCAGTGGAAACAGCAATTTTCTTAAGATCTTCATCAAATTCAAGAACAGCCTGTGATTTTACAATTTCTCCGTCATTGTACTTTTCCACCATGGCCACACTGCGACTTACAAGGTTGCCCAGGTCATTTGCAAGATCAGAGTTGATTCTGTTCAGTAAAACCTCATTGTTAAAGTTGCCATCTGAACCAAAGCTGTACTCTCTAAGCAAGAAGTACTTTAGAGCATCCACCCCATATCTGTCGATCAGCACAACTGGGTCGACCACATTGCCCTTGGATTTTGACATCTTACCACCATCAAGAAGGAGCCAGCCGTGGCCGTAAACCATCTTTGGCAGTGGCGCATCAAGAGCCATTAGCATTGCTGGCCAAATGATTGTATGGAAACGTACAATTTCCTTACCAACAAGGTGTACGTCTGCAGGCCAGTATTTATTGAACTTATCCGTGTTTTCAGGATAGCCAAGAGCCGTCACATAGTTGCTTAGTGCATCCAGCCAAACATAAATAACATGCTTTCATCAAATGGTACAGGAATACCCCAGTCAAAGCTTGTACGTGTGATACAAAGGTCTTCAAGGCCTGGATCAATGAAGTTCTTGATCATTTCATTGGCACGAGATTCTGGCAGTAGGAACTCGCCACTTGCTAAAAGTTCACGAACACGTCCCTGATATTTTGAAAGCTTAAAGAAATAAGCTTCTTCTTTTGTCTTTTCAACAGGACGACCACAATCTGGGCAGTTTCCATCTTCTAGTTGAGACTCTGTCCAGAAAGATTCACAAGGTGTACAGTACATGCCTTCATACTCGCCTTTATAAATGTCTCCATTATCATAGAGCTTTTGGAAAATAGCTTGTACACGGCGTTTATGGTCTTCATCCGTTGTACGGATAAACTGGTCATAAGAAATTTCCATCGTGTTCCAAAGGTCTTTAATGCCAGCAATCATGCCATCAAGATAATCTTTTGGCGCCATGCCTTTTCCTTTGCCACAGTTTCAATTTTTTGACCATGCTCATCTGTACCCGTTAAAACATAACGTCATAGCCAGTCGCTCTTTTGAATCTTGCAATCGCATCAGCTGCCACCGTTGTATACGTATGACCGATGTGCAGATTGGAGCTCGGATAGTAAATCGGCGTCGTTACATAATAAGTACCTTTTGACATTGTGTCTCCTCCTTTAAATCTCTCACTACATACCCACATTTTATAATTGGCCTTTTGTAGATAGACCATCTCTATTTGATTTTTCAATGAAAAACCTCTATTTTCGATAAAATAAAACATCAACTTCACAAAAATAAAAATAGCCCTCTCCCAACAAAGGGACGAAGACCGATTCGCGTTACCACCCTACTTCATACAATCATCGCTGACTGTAACTCAGTGTGAACATGTCACACGCACTGTAACGGGTGCAATCCGCTGATGCTTACTTGTATTTCACCATCAGGCTCAGGGGCCATCTTCAGCTTTTACTCCGTACCGGTTCCCACCATCTCCGGCTCTCTAAGACATTGTCTCAAGCTTACTCTTCCCTTCATAGCCTCTATCTATTTCTGTTACGCTGTATTATAACACGTTGAATGATATGGAACAAGTCTGTCTTAAATTTACCTTAAAATACGACCCCTTGCCTCAAAATCGAGGTACAATACACTTAGGAGGTAGAGTCATGACACCTAAAATTCTTATAGCAGAAGATGACACAGACATTCGAGAACTCATTCGAATGCATCTTGAAAAGATGACTACAGGGTGGAAGCAGCCGATAACGGCCTCAAAGCCCTTGAAATGTTCAAATCCAGTCATTTCGATCTTATAATACTCGACATTATGATGCCCGGCCTAACCGGGATCGAGCTCCTTCGTCACATTCGTCAGACCAGTGAAGTGCCCGTGCTTATGCTCACAGCTAGGGATGCAGACCACGACAAAATTCTAGGTCTAGACTTGGGAGCCGACGACTATATCACAAAGCCTTTTAGTATTTTCGAACTCTCTTCAAGGGTACGAGCCCACCTGCGCCGCTACTTAAAATTCAATCATAACCCAGACCTAAGGGGACGGGTTCTTAAAAGCGGCCCCATTACAATTGATGAAGAAAAACATGAAGTTATCATTCGCGACAAGCGCGTGGATCTCAATCCGACTGAGTTCAAGATTCTCACCCTCTTCGTGCAGGCCCCTGGACGCGTCTACACCAAGCGACAAATTTACGAGTACGCATGGGAAGAAAACTACTACGGTGATGACAACACAATCATGGTCCACATAAGTCATTTAAGAGAAAAAATTGAGATAGATCCAAAAAATCCAAGCCTTATAAAGACAATTAGAGGTGTGGGCTACAGATTGGAGTCTTGATCATGAAAACCATAAACAGGATAGGTCAGGGCAAGACTCTGGCTTCACAATTTACACGACTTAATTTCATAATGATCGTCCTCATTATATGCCTTGGCGCCTTTGCCTTGTATTTAAACGCAGAGTTTACAGAACAAATGTATTACTATAATCCGTCCCTCGAAGCTCTTGATGCCATTTATACTTCAGTTCTTGAAAAGGAAAGCATCCCCTGGAAAGCCCTAGACCTACCTCAGGAAAGTTATGTGGAACTCATTGACAGTGAATACAATGTCTTGGCTTCAACAGGGCAGGGGCACCAACCTGGATACGCCTACAGTGTGCGGGTTTTAATGAACTCACAAATAACAGCACAAAAGACATCATGGTCTACTATCCCTATGATGACGACAGGGAAATGCTGGTCTTGTTCATGCCTTACCGAGAAGTTCTCCTTGAGAATCAGGCCGCTTTTTTATCAACCATTATTTTTGCTATAGGGGCCTTATGTATCGTTTTTATATTCAGTCGCTTTTCAGCAAAACAGGTTATTCAGCCTCTTTACAGACTTTCAAAAACGCTACATGAAATCAGTCAAGGTCAGTACGGACAGACAATTGACCTAAAGGCGGGGAATGACCTAGACGGTCTTGCAGCAGACATCAACAATCTAAGCCAGACCATTGAAAATGAAATTGCCCTCAGAGAAAATCTTGAAAATTCTAGGCAGGAGCTCATCCTCGATATTTCTCATGACCTCAAAACCCCACTGACCAATGTTATCGGGTATAGTGAAAGCCTAAAAACATCAAGGACTTTGTCAGAACCTGATAAAAAATGGGTTGAGGCCATCATCCGAAATGGCATCCGGGCCAATCATCTTTTAGACGAGCTTTTTACCTATTCAAAACTCAATGCCAGCCAGTACACCCTTGAGCGCCACACCTACAATATAAAACATGTTGTGGAGGACCTCCTGGCAGGATGGATCACTGACATCGAAAGGGCTGGTAAAAACTATGATATTCAAATGGAAGCCCTCGGCCAAACTGATCAGCCGTCAACCGGCAAAGGGGAAACTGTCCAGTTGGACATTCAAAACTTCAGGCGGGCCCTTGATAACATTATTGGCAATTTTATAAAATATAGTGGGGAAAACACAACCCTCACAGTCCGCCTCCAAGAGGAAGTCCAGTATATCGTCCTATTGATTTCTGACAATGGCGTGGGCATAGGGCAGGACATACAAAAACACATATTCAACCCCTTCTTTCGGGGGATAAGGCCAGAACCACAAAAAACAATGGCACTGGTTTAGGCCTTTCTATTACAAAGCGAATTATTGAACTGCATGGAGGCTGTATTGAACTGCTGCCTTATTCCACTGGAACACATTTTAAAATTAAACTGCCCAAATTTCCTGAAAATCAATAGAAGACAGTCTCATGGCAAGTCACAATCGACTTTTAACCGTGGCCAAATATGAAGATTCTTAAAAATGGTTGATTCGTCCATGCACTTATGATAAACATATGGAGATAAGGAAAGTAAGAACGAGGTGGTATAATGATGTCTATGGAACTAAATCCGTGGCTAGATCAGCTGGACTCCAGCAAAATTGACTCTCTTAAAATAGATTTGGAAGATCAGAAAATATCATTTAAACTCAAGCCGCAAAGAAGGGATAATGTCGATATACAATTTGAAGGTGTCAATGCCTTCTATTATATAGATGACTCAGACACGCTCATCACTGCGGACACAAAAACAGATCTCATTCAGTCCATCGCCTATCATAAAGGTGGATTTGGAGAATTTGCTTCTGTAAAATCAATAGCAGACTTGTCAGAGGAAGCTTCGCCTATAGAAATTTCTATTCCAAACTTTGCTATCAGTTTAAATGATAAGAGCATGTATATTGAAGCCAGATCTATCCATATCAACGGAAATGCGTTTAATGTTTTATAAGTCAATTGCTTGCCAAGTCAATTTGACAGCTGCAAGAATTTAAAAACAAAAATAGAACCGCTTAGTCATGTACATTCCTACATTATCTAAGCGGTTTATTTTGTCTTTATGGCTATGAAATTTTTTTGAAACGCAAGACTTAATCTAAAGTAGTAGGCCTTAAGAATTTCTCCATAGTACATAACATGGTAGTCACCATTTTGGTATTTTAAATCTCGAATGTCCTGGTCGAGTGTGCCCGGTTCCATGGCCTGCTTATAGACCACCTTACATTCAATGTGAAGTTCACAATCTGAAATAATTGGTGTTTCCACTGACTGACCTGCAGACAAGTTTAAGCCACAGGCCTGAATTTTGTCCATGTCCCGTCCAGATTTTGTGCCACAAAAGCCAGTTCCTTTTTCATGTCACTTTGAACAGGCACGCTCACAGTAAACGTGTCTGAACCATCAATCATTGAATATGTATATCTCGAGTATCTCACAGGGACCATCATTATGGGTTTATTCCAAATAAAACCTATATTCCCCCATCCAATTGTCATAGTATTGACCTTTTCGCCTGCCTTCACTGTTAAAAATGCCCCCTTAACAAGCTGGGACAAAAAAGTCTTTGGACAAATCCTGAAAATGAAACTTCTCTCATAAAACGACGCCTCCTTCAATTTGTTAAAATGATCATATCAAAAACTAGCAGGATTATACATAGCGGTGTCGAACTATTCTTAGAACCGCATAATATTATAATCCATTCACTTATGATAGAATAAGCAGTGGGTCTACCACTATTCAACCACAACTCACAAAATACGAGGTGATCAGATTGAACAACGCCATCAACATATCTCTTTCCTTTAAAGACATTGGACTTTTTGTACTCTGGTACTCCTTTCGGGGTTCTTTTATACATACTGATGATACTTATTCGCTTTTACAGGTCTTTTAAGGAAATCATGAAAATTGTCGATGAAAAAACGACCAGAAAATTGATTCTGTCATTGACGAACTGCCTGGTATCACAAAGAATGTCAATGCCATCTCAGGAGAAGTGGCCCACGGCATGGAGGCCTTCCACCAAACCGTCGACAATTTGGCCGAGACATCCGACAATGTCACAGACGCTATTGCTGAAAAAAGCGGCATGGCAGGAAAATTTTCTTCCATCATGCACACAGTTTCTATTATTAAGACCTTCTATGAAGAATATTTTGGAAACAAAGAAGATGAAGAAGAGGTAAAAGATACCGTAATGGTCTGTAAAGAAGTTCCTAAGTCAGATTTTGATATGGACACTGTAAAAGAAGAAAGCCAAAAGGACACAGAACCCCAACAAACAAGGGGAAAACACAGGCAAAAGAATCTGATTAACAATAAGGATTTCACAATAATACCTTAGATAAATTTCATTTCCAAATTATGCACATTTAATCTAAAGAAGATATTTAGATAGCCACAAGACGGTTTTTGATTAAACAACCTGTCTTGTGGCTATTTTTTTACTAAGAGATACACGATTTACCAGATTCCCTAAAATATTTAGAATAATGGTAATGTATTTTATTTCTAAATATAGAAATATTGCAATCGCTTACTTTGTCGCTATTTGTCGAATGAGACTTTATCTCAATTTCCAATTCCATTACATTATTTTGTAAGCGGAAAACTAAATAGTAGACACTTTTCCAAAATAAAGGTGATTCATATGTATATATCTGGGTAAAATTATACTGTATGTTCATATATTAACTTTTTCTGCCTTTTAAAAATAAAGAATTATGCGGTTTTACCTTAAAATTTAGAAAAAAATGGTTGACTTTTATTGTAAACGTTGGTATTCTCTTATTAAGCGAATTTTGTCGAATTATGTCTAGAGGAGGATTTTCATGAAATCTACAGGTATCGTACGTAAAGTTGATGAGCTTGGCCGTGTGGTAATTCCTATCGAGCTAAGAAGAACACTAAACATTGGTGAAAAAGACGCACTAGAAATTTTCGTTGAGGGCGACACAATCATCCTTAAGAAATACGAACCAGCTTGCATCTTCTGTGGTCAAGCGAAGGGTGTTCGTAATCTAAAGGGCAAAAACATCTGTCCTGATTGTATCGAAGAAATGAAAAAGCTTTTAAGCATATCAATTTTTTTCCGTACGGAAA
>LQAG01000184.1_pt1 | contig 24991 bp, 36 predicted proteins | sample 1535801 | NCBI WGS metagenome assembly LQAG01 (sample SAMN04331584, study PRJNA305678) | bioreactor metagenome | isolation source: bioreactor_3 inoculated with Wadden Sea sediment 1st replicate of a... | place: Germany:Bremen | reverse complement strand
CCTTTACCTCAATGATGGTGGTTCCGAAGGAAAAAGCCTCGCACATCTGTCCGTAGGGGTTGGACACCCATTCCCGCTTCATGTCCACTTTGGGCCAGTAACCGCCTTCCGCATTCACGGAAGTAAAAATTGAGCAGGGCCACCCGCACCGTCTTTTTGATGGACACGGATTTATCCGGATCATCGGTCACATGGATCATCCGGTTTTTTGCGGTTAGGTTGGCCGGGTCGGTCTTCAGGAGCTTGGCCGCTACCTTAAACAATTTTTTGCGGCAGTTGGCCGCCGCATTCTTCACGGCCTGGCCTCCCACAAAGGTGGACACCTGGGAATAGGACCCCGGATCCGACGAGGTGGTTTCCGTATCCGCCGATACCAGGTGGATATCCTCGGGCAGCAATCCCAGCTCTTCCGCAGCGATCTGGACCAGCATGTTTTCATTGCCCTGGCCGTTGTCCACAACTCCTGACATCACCGTGGCTTCCCCGTCTTCGTTGAACTTGATAAAGGACTGGGACCCGCCCCGGATTCCCATGGGAAACCCGGTCTGTACCGAATTGGTACCGATGCCGATGCCGTGAAACAGCGGCAGCTTGCCGAATTTCTCCGACCACCCGGCTGCGGCGGCCGCTTTTTTGATGGTTTCGTCCATGGCGCAGGACCAGACCTGGGACCCGGTGCTGGTGAATTCCCCTTGCTGCCGGGAATTTCTCAGGCGCATCTCCACCGGATCGATTCCCAGATGCTCGGCGATCATGTCCAGCTGGGTGTCCAGTCCGCAGGCAAACCCCCGGCCGTGGACCCGGATCATTCCCCGGATGGGCTTGTTGGTGTAGATCCGGTATCCGTTGTAGCGCACCGATCCCATGCGGTAGGCCTGTTCCATGGAAAGAAACGGCACGGACGTGGCAATGGGGCCGGTGGAGGAATACGCTCCGCCGTCCATGTAGCAGGTGGTTTCCCGGGCCAGCACCCGTCCTTCTTTGTCCACCCCGGTTTTGTGTGTGGTGATCATGGCATGACCCTGGCGGGTGGCAACGGTGTTTTCCTCACGGGTGAATACGATCTTTACCGGGCAACCGGTTTTTTTAGCCAGAAGTGAACAAATGTAGTCGGCCGGGCAGATCTCGGACCGTCCCCCGAATGCTCCGCCGATGGTGATCTTTCGCACCTTGATCTTGTGCAGTGGAATCTTGAAGGCATTGGACAACGGTTTGGATTTCATGTGGGGTCCGCCGTTGGGCATCCAGATCTCCAGACAGTCATCATCATCAAACCGGGCTGCCACGGCATAGGGCTCACCGTGAAAATAGGATTCCTCGGGCGCGGTAAAGGTATCTTCCCGGATGTAGTCGGCTTTTTTGAAATTCTCATCCACAGATCCGGTGTCGATGTTGACGTGGATGTTGATGTTGTTGGGAATCCCGCATGGATGGGTTCCGCATCCGTGGTCATGGCCGTCATGGGATCGAACACTGCCGGGAGTTCTTCGTATTCCACATGGATCAGGTCCAGAGCCGCCAGGGCGGTTTCCTCGTCCACGGCTGCCACGCCGGCCACTTCATCGCCGACGTATCTCACCTTTTCCGTCTGGATGAACTGCTGGTCCCTTGTATAGGCAAATACCCCCCCATTTCACCCCTTCGGTGTCCGCGCCCGTGACCACGGCCTTAACCCCCGGCAGTGCCAGGGCTTTCGAGGTGTCGATGCTCACGATTCTGGCATGGGCGTAGGGGCTGCGCAAAATTTTTCCCACCAGCATGCCAGGAAGCTTGAGATCAGCCGTGTACCGGGCCTTTCCCATGACCTTGGCCCGGGAATCCACCCGGGGCATCCGGGTTCCGATCAGGGTATAATCAGTCATGGTTCCCTCCTGTATCTTTGGCATGACAGTCCGGGCATCCGGATTCCGGCCGGGCCGAATGCATGACCGCATCCACGATCTTGGCATACCCGGTGCACCGGCAGATATTACCGGACAGGGCGTTTCGCACTGTTTTCCGGTCCGGGGCTGGATTGTCGGTCAACAGGGCCGTGGCGGACATGAGCATGCCTGGTGTGCAGAATCCGCATTGCACGGCCCCATGTTCAATAAACGACTGCTGCAGGGGGGACAGAGTGCCCCCTTGGGCCAGGCCTTCCACCGTGGTCACGGCAGATCCGTCCGCCTCCAGGGCCAGGGTGAGGCAGGCCCGCACCGGGTGTCCGTCCAGCAGCAGGGTGCAGGAACCGCAGACCCCTTCTCCGCAGCCTTCTTTGGACCCGGTCAGGTCCAGGTGATCCCGCACCACTTCCAGCAGGGTGTCATTGGGGGACACGGCAAGGGTCAGTTTTTTTCCGTTCACGGTCAACGTGATCTCAAGCATTTGCATGGGTTACCTCGCTTTCCGGGCAGAGGCCTGTGCCGCCGCCTGTGACAGGGCCCTGGTCACCATTTTTCCACCATGAACTGCCTGTACTCAAGGGTGGCGCCGGCATTGTGGGCCGCAAACGCGGCCGCCGCGTTCATGGCATCTTTTCCGGCTTTTTCAAAAGCAGCCGAATCATCAAACCCAACCCCGGCCAGGGACCGGGATACCTTGGCCAGCGGAAGCGGTGAACGGCCCATGGCCCCCACCACGATCCGGGCCGATTGAATGCTTCGGGCATCGTCCGGATCCGGCACCAGGCGGACCCCGGCGCACACCAAGGGATAATCGATGGCAGACCGGTATGAAAGCCGTTCATATGCGGAGACCGCCCCGGGCACCTTCGGAATGTCGATCCGGGTCAGCAGCTCATCCGGCTGCATGTCAAACGGTTTGATGCCGTCCGTGGTATAAAAGGCATCCAGGGCCGCCTGCCGCTCCCCCCGGGTGCTGACCAGGGTCAGCTGCGCATCCAGGGCCGTCAAGGCACAGGCTCCGTCCGACTGGCAGGTGGAGTTGCACCGGTCCGCCTCATCCCTGGCATAACAGATTTTGCCCCCGTCTTTATGGCAGGCTGGCGCCCGGACCGGTGAAACGGTGACTGGTTGTAGTGGATGCACCGGTTGTCCTGGAGAATATTGCCGCCGATGGTGCCCCGGTAATGCTGGATGGAGACCGCGCCGATCCGCTCACAGGCCTGGCCCAGGGCCGGAGCCTGCTGTTGAACCTTGTCGGACCGGATCACTTCGATAATCGGGGTTCTGGCCCCGATGCCAAGCATCCCGGCTGTTTCCTCGATATAGGACAGGGAATCCAGGTGTTTGAGGCTCACCAGAACCTTCGGGGCGGCAAGCCGGTGCTTCATTTTCACCAGCAGATCGGTGCCCCCGGCCAGAATCCCGGCCTGGTCCCGGTGTGTATCTAACAGCGCCAAGGCCCCTTCCAGGGTATCCGGGCTGTGGTAATTAAACTGTGGTAACCGCACGTGTCTTTCTCCTTCTCGGTAATACTTTTCTGTTGCAGTCGGGCCGGGCTGCCGGCCGAATAGACCCCGGATCGATCCCGGCATTCCGGACCGATCCGGATCTTTGCCCGAAGCATGAAAACCGGATCATTTCAACAACCCGGGCAGGTACAATACAATCTGGGGAAACAGCATCATCAAAATCACACAAAGGATATAAGCCGGCAAAAATAGGCCACACCCTGAAACACCCGCTCCAGGGGGACATTCTTGGCCATCCCCCCCACCACATAGGTGGTGGCGCCCACCGGTGGTGTCACAGCCCCCAGGGTGGTGACAATGGTGATGGTCACCCCGAACCAGATGGGGTCATACCCCAATTCCAAGGCCACCGGAAAAAATGGGGATGGTGATGAGCAAAAGCGCCAGGCATCCATCACCGCCCCGCCCGACAATGTATATCAAAAAATAATTGCATGATCGTAACCTTGGAAAACGGCAGTGCCACCACCCAGTCGGCAATGTTAAGGGAATCCGGGTAATGGCCAGAAATTTTCCAAAAATCATGCGCCTGTGATGATCACGATCACCATGCACGAAATTTTCAATGTGTCAAAAACCGCATTGTAAAAGTCCTCCCAGGACAGCCGTTTCTGCACCACCCCGATCACCACGGCAAAAAACGCGCCGATGGCGCCTGCTTCAGTAGGGGTAAACAGCCCGAAATAAAGCCCCAGCATCACCGCCATGAACAGCACCAGCATCTCCAGGGCTCCGGACAAAGAACGGATCTTTTGTTTCATGCTGGTGGCCTCGCCCGTGGGGCCCCAGGAAGGATAAACATGGCAGATCACCCACACCGTGGCAGTCAAAAGCATGGCCAGCAGGATTCCGGCCCCCAGCCCGCCGTAAAACAGCTCGGCAATGGACTGTTCCGTGGACAGCCCGATAATAATCAGCACCACCGAAGGCGGAATCACCACGCCCAGTGTGGAGCCGCAGGCAATGGCGCCGGTGGACAGCATGGGTTCATAATTGTACTTGGTCATCTGTGGCAGGGCCACGGTGGTCATGGTGGCGGCGGTGGCGGCATTGGATCCGCAGATGGCGGCAAATGCGGCACAGGCCATGACCGTGGCCATGGCAATCCCGCCCTTGACATGCCCCACCCAGGTGTAGGCCGCCGTGTAAAGTTTCTCATTGACCCCGGAATAAAACGCAATCTGGCCCATAAAGATGAACAGCGGAATCACTGTGAGGCCGTAACTGGCAAAAGTGTCCCAGATCACCGCTCCCAGCATATTGAAACCGGCATTCATATTGATCACATAGGAAAACCCCACAAACCCCACCAGTCCCATAGCAAACCCCACGGGAATCCCGAACACGAACAGGATGAAAAGCAGTGCTGCAATACCGATGATGCCCACCAGGGTAATACTCATGATTTCTCCTTCGGGGAAACAGGCTTTTGAAAATCCGTAAACAGGGCCAGGCAAAGGATCAGACATCCAAGGGCCACGGCCATGGTAAACGGATAATAAATAATGCGCAGGGTCTCGGACAGCTCCCCCACCCGCATCAGCCACAAAGGCCTTCTGCATCACTTGCCAGGCGGCCAGGCCGAAAAACACGCAGCACACCCCATCGACTGATCATGGAAATGACGCGCTTGAGCGGTTTGGGATAGGCATTCACCAGCACATCCACGCTGATGTGGCCGTTGGTGAACTGGGTGTAGCCAGGGCAAAGGCCGTGACCACGGCCCCGGCATATCCATGAGTTCAAAAGTACCGGGAATGGGCACAAAGATCTGTCGGACAAAGATGTTCGCACAGGTCAACAGGATCATGCCCACCAGAAACATCCCGCCGGTGAGGGTGAGAACCATGTTCAGATATTTGTTGATGCGGGACAGCAGCTCCATCGGCAGCCTCCGGACCTGTCCGGCCATCGGCCGGACAGGCATTTAATGATCTATCTATTTTAAAATTTTGGTTTCCACTCTGTCAGCAGGGAACCTGCCAGCTCATTTCATGATTTCCTGTAACACTCAGTCAGGGCATGGCCCTTATTGAATGAACGTCTTGATGTCGTTGATGATCTCCTCGGCCGGGAACCCTTTGGCCTTGGCATTTTCAATCCAGTCATCCACCATAAAGATAATTTTTTCATCCCACTGGGCTTTTCTCCCGCCGAAAGGGTGATCACTTCCACGCCCTGTTCCTCTTTGGACCAGGCCACGGCATCCTTGATCTGCTGATCCATGTACTCACCGGTCCAAACGGCCTGTTCTTCCTTGAGGTCCATCATCACTTGCTGGACGTCCGCCGGCAGTTTCGCCCAGGAAGCCTTGTTCATGATCACGCAAAGGATAGATTCCGGCATCCACCATGGTGATGTACTTGCAGTTTTCGGCAAATTTGAAGTCTTTCATCACCTCCAGGGAGGAAAACAACCCCTTAACCGTACCTTTCTGAAGTGCTTCCACAGTGGCGGGCATGGGCATGCCCACCGGGTTGGCACCCCAGGCCTTGAGGATGGTGGCGGAGTCTCCGGATGCCCGCAGGTCCATGCCTTTCAGATCTTCCATCTTCCGCACCGGCTGCTGGGACATGATATTGCCCGGTGCATTGGTGAACATGGTGAGCACCACCACATCCTTGAACGCTTCCGGCTGGTATTTTTCATACAATTTTAGCAAGGCGACGGATCCGGATCTGGCATCGGGAATCCCCAAAGGCAGGCTAGTGGCATTGGTGACAATGAACCGGCCGGGCTGATAGGCCATACAGATATTTCCGATGTCGGCCTGGCCGGCAATCACCCCGTCCATCATCTCTTTGGCGCCCAAAAGGGTGCCGCCGGGAAAGGTTTTCACCTCAACCTGGCCGTTGGTGCGTTTTCCAACTCAATTTTCCAGCGCTCCATCTGAACGCAGGGAAAGGTTGGGGCCGGCGGGAAATTGGCATAGTTCAGGGTGATTTTGCCTGCCACGGCAACAGTTGCAAACAGGGAAAGGCAGGTGACGATAACGAAAATAAGCATTGTGCCTAACAGCATGGTTCGTTTGATCATGACTTCACCTCCAAAATAATTGTGCATTAAATGAATATACTCCCAGCTTTTCAGCTGCCCTTGCTTTGTTCCTGGATCGCTGCCAGCACCTTTCCGGGTGATGGGCAGGTCCTTGATGCGCACCCTACGGCATGACAGATGGCATTGGCCACAGCAGGCGCTGTGGGGACGCACCCGGGCTCACCAATGCCCTTGGCTCCGAAAGGCCCGTCCGGATCATCGGTTTCGATCACCGGAGCCGTGATGGGCACGGCATCCTTGGCGGTAAACAATTTATAGTCCCTGAAATTGGGGTTCTTGATCTGCCCGTCTTTGATCATCACCTCCTCGGACAGGGCATAGCCCAGACCCATGATCACCCCGCCATAGACCTGGCCTTCCAGCAGCATGGGGTTAATGGCCCGCCCCACATCATGGGCTGCCACATAATTTTTGACCGTGACCTTGCCGGTCTCTTTGTCCACATGGACCCGGACACCATGCACGCCAAAGGAATAGGTCACCGACAGGTTGCACTTGAAATCCTTACCCATATTCTCATTGGGGGATCATAAAAGTAGTCGGCCATGAGCATGGTGCCGCCGGGGGAAAAATGGGCCTTGCGCAGCAGCTTGTCCACAGGCATGGATTTGTCCGGATCATTTTTCACCCACACCGTCCGGTTCTTCATGACCAGATCTTCCGGGGCGGTATCAAACAGGGTGGCGGCAAAGGCCAAAAGGGTCTCCCGGGCTTTTCTAGCCGCCCCCAGGGCTGCGTTGCCCGCCACAAACGTGGAGCGGCTGGCATGGGCTCCCACATCCCAGGGCACACATCCGTGTCGGAATGCACCACATTGATATCTTCGGCCAAAAGCCCCAGTTCTTCGGCCACGATCTGGGCGATCATGTTGTCTAAGCCCTGGCCCATGTCCGTTCCGCCGGTGAAAATATCCACCTTGCCGAAAATCATCCATTTTAAGTATGGCACCGCACCCGTCGGACTTGTAGATGCGGGCCCGCCCCCACATGAATAAGTGAAGCATATCCGATGCCCTCCCCCGGCCAGGGGGCCCTGCCGTCAGTTCCTTTCCACGGCATCAATGCACTCGGCCAGGCCGCAGGACGTGATCTTGAATCCCTGGGGGCTCACATCACCTGGCATGTTCTGGTTGATGCGCCGGATGGTCACCGGGTCGATCCCCGCTTTTTGGCCAGCATGTCCATGCAGGACTCGATGGCAAAGGTAGCCTGGGGATTACCGTATCCCCGCATGGCCTGGGCATAGGTATTGTTGGTGTACACGCATTTGGCATCATACCGCACATTCGGGACCCGGTAAAGAGAGGTGATGGGCATCATCATCACCGACGGTGTGGTGGCCCCCCAGGAGGTCCGTCCCCCGTTGTCCAGGACCATGCGCATGTCCCGGAAGGTGAGGCGCCCCTCTTTATCGCACCCCTGGCGGATGTAAATCACCGTGGGCTGGCGGGTGGAAGTGGCTTCGAACTCCTCTTTTCTGTCAAACAGGATCTTCACCGGTTTCCGGCATTTGTGAGCCAGCAGAATCGCAATGTGTTCATACGCATAGGTGTCCAGCTTGGACCCGAACCCGCCGCCGATCACCGGTTTGATCACCCGAACCCGTTTTCCCTTCAGCCCCATGGCCCCGAGGGTCTCCAGAAAATCTTTCTGGGCCAGGGACGGGATCTGGGTATTGGAATAAACGGTCAGATTGTCTGATGCGTCGAACACGGCCACCGCCCCGGAAGTGGACAGGCAGCAGTGGGTGACCCAGGTGGTGGTGAACCGGTCTTCCACCACATAAGCGGAATTTTTTTCCGCTGTTTCCACATCCCCGTAATGGAGTTTCCAGGGCAGCTTGAGCACATTGCTCTTATGGGCCTCATGCACCAGGGGCGCATCCTTTTCCATTGCAGATTCCGGGTCGAACACCGCAGGCAGGGGCTCGTATTCCACCTCAATGAGGCGGACCGCTTTTTTGGCCACTGCCTCGGATACCGCTGCCACCGCTGCGATCTCATCCCTGAAACAGCACACCTTGTCCGCCTTCAGAGGCGGATTGTCCTTGTAAAACCCCATGCGAAGTTTGGGGGAATGTCTTTTCCCGTGAGCACCGCATGGACTCCGGGCAGGGCCTGTGCCTTGGAGATATCCATGGCCTTGATTTTCGCATGGGCATGTCTGCTGTAAAGAATCTTGCCGTACAGCATGCCCGGAAGCCGGACATCCTGGATATATTCGGCCCGGCCCATGGCTTTTGGGCAGCATCCAGCTTGGGAACCCGCTGTCCCACGACGGTATAGCCATTCATGACATCACCTCCCCGGATTGTCGGTTAGAATCTGTGAGCTGGCCTGCCATCTGTTTTCCTGCCGCCGCCACCGAGTCCAGGATCTGAACATACCCGGTGCACCGGCAGATATTACCGGCCAGGGCATGTTTGATGGCTTCCTGGTCGGCGTGGGGATCTTTGTCCAGCAGAGCCTTGGCCGACATGATCATGCCGGGGGTGCAGAACCCGCACTGAATGCCGCCGTTGTCCACAAGGACTGCTGGATGGGGTGCAGGCTGCCGGTATGCACGGCCAGACCCTCAATGGTCTGCACCTGCTTTCCCTGCACATCCGCTGCCAGATACAGGCAGGAATTAATGGCCAGCCGGTCCACGATCACGGTGCATGCGCCGCACTCGCCGTTACCGCAGCCCTCCTTGGTGCCGATCAGGCCCAGTTCTTCCCTGAGCAGGTGCAGCAGGGTCCAGTGGTCCTGGATATCACAGGAAATCTCATCCCCGTTCAAAATAAAGGATATGGTCTTTGTCATGGTATCTCCTCATGGTCACTTGTATGGTTATGCCTGCCGGGCTTTTTGTTGAATCATATCCAGGCATTTGAGCCCCATGCGCCGCACCTGGACCCGGATCATCTCTTTTCGGTGCCAGGCCTGCCCCCGGACACTGTCCCGGACCTGTGATTCTTCGGACGCCACTTTCCCGGCCTCAATCAGCAGATCCGATGTCACGGGCTGTCCCTCCAGCATTTGTTCGGCTTTCACCGCCCTCAGAGGGGTCGGGCCGGCTACTCCCAGACAGATGCGTGCCCGGGTACAGGTGGACAGATCCTCATCCACCACCAAAAGCACTCCGATGCCGATCAGCGGCAGTTCCATTGCCGCTCTTCTGCCGAACTTGATATAAGCGCTGCCGGTGCGGGGAGCCTGGGCCGGAATGGTAATTTTTATCAGGATTTCTCCCGGAGTGAGCACGGTTTCATAGGGCTGAACAAACAAATCCTTTACCATGACGGAACGCTCCCCCTCCGGCCCCTTGAGAAGGGCTGTGCCGTCCAGGACGATCAGCGGAATGGCCCCGTCCGCCGAGGGCACGGCATTGATCAGGTTGCCGCCGATGGTGCCCATGTTGCGCACCTGCAGAGACCCGATATTGGAGACAGCATCATAAATAATGGGATATTCATTGCGAATGAGCAAAGACTGTTCCAGCATGGCATGGGTCACCAGGGCCCCGATGGTCAGCTCTCCGGTGGCCTCGTTTTTATGCAGGTCATCCAGTCCCGGTATCTGCTTGAGGTTGATCAGATAATCCGGACCCATCCATCCTTCCTTGACCTTGACGATGACATCGGTCCCGCCGGCCATGTACCGGGCGGTTTCTTTGTGCTGTCCGAACAATGCCACTGCTTCTTCCACGGTGGCAGGAGTCAGGTATGTAAACGGTTTCATATGATTTCCTTTCCTTACCCTCTGTTATCAAAAATCCGGTGGGCCTTGCCCGGCACCCGGGGCAGTTCGCCATAGGGGACCACCTGGGCCTCGCATGATACCATTATTTTCGTCCGGACCTCCTGGCGTACCAGGTTTCGGATACCATCGACATCCGGGACCACCTCATGGTTGGCGGCCTCCACCTTGATGGTCATGGTTTCACGGCCGTCATCGGTACGTGACAGATGCAGCTGATATTCACTGCCCATGCCAGGAATGCCGGACAAAACCTCATCGATCTGGCCCGGATAGATATTCACCCCCTTCAGGATGATCATGTCGTCGGACCGTCCCAAAATTCGGTCATGCAGGAACAGGGGATTGCCGCAGGAACAGGGGGCGGACATTTTCCGGGTCAGGTCCCTTGTCCGGTACCGTATCAAAGGGGCTGCCTGTTTGCACAGGGTGGTCACCACCATCTCCCCCACCTCTCCGTCCGCCACCGGAGTCAGGGTGTCCGGGTCCAGTATTTCAAGAATGTATTTATCCGCCCAGTAGTGGATACCCTCATGTTTGAAGCAGTCCAAACCCATGCCCGGGCCGTATAGTTCGGTCATGCCGGTGATGTCAAACATGTCTTCCAGACCCAGCAGTTGTTTGATCCGTTCCCGCCATGGCTTCTGAGCTGCGTTCCGATCCGAAAATGATCTTCTTCAGATTAATTTTATCGCGCAGGCCCCGTTTGTGGACCTCTTCGGCCATGAGCAGGGCCATGGAGGCCGTACAGCAGAACACGGTGGGGGCAAGATCCACCAGAAACTGGCACTGCATATCTATATTGCCCGGCCCCACCGGAATGGCCATGGCCCCCAGCCGTTCACATCCCAGCTGGAACCCCATGCCTGCGGTCCACACCCCGTATCCTACCGCGATCTGGACCCGGTCTTCCGGAGTCAGTCCCGCCATTTCATAACACCTGGCAAACATGTCGATCCAGTCATCAATATCCTTCTGGGTATAAGCCAGGACTTTGCGCTTGCCTGTGGTACCTGAAGAGGCATGAATCCGTACCACTTCTTTTTTCGGTACTGAAAGCAGCGGCAAAGGATATCCGTCCTTAAGATGGACGGAAGTGGTAAAGGGCAGACGGGACAAATCTTCCAAAGACTGAATGTCGTCCGGGGTCACACCGGCGGATAACAGGTGCTGCCGGTAAAAGGAAGAGCCGTTCCAGGCATGATTCACCGTCCATTTCAGGCCGCACAGCTGAAGGTCCAGCAGGGCCTGAGCATCCGGAATATCCGGGATAAAACGTTTTTCCATGCTACACTCCCTTGGGGTTATGTCGTAATTTCCGGGTGGCATCCGGATCCAGGGTCGAGGTTTTCGGATCGATCACCACCTGATAATCTGCTTTTGCCTGTTCTACACTCACATATCCGAACTGCACGTCCTTTAAGACCGCTTCCGGATCCCGTTCCTTTGGATCGCCATATCCACCGCCGCCGGCGGACACAAAGGTGATGACATCTCCAGGATCCAGAAAGGTCAGGCCGCTGGGATCGGCAGATTCGCCGTTTTTCAAAACCGTGCACAGGCTCCGGCTTGCCGCCGAAAATACCGTCCGGTGGATACACGAACCGGCCGGCCTGAACCGCGATGGTGGTGCGGCCCGGCGGGGGCCGTCCGATTCATCCGCCATGGGCACCCGCAGGGTCATCTGCCGGCCGATGCCGCCCCGCTGGAAGCCCGGACCGCCGGAGTCGGGAACCAGGCCCCGTTCCACAACAATGAGCGGGGTATCACTTTCCAGGATCTCCACCGGGGTGTTGGCCCCGTTGGCCGGAAAGATGGCGCAGTGGTGGCCGTCCATGTTGTGGGACGCCCCCATGCCTCCGCCCCGGATAATCATGGTGTGCCAGGATTTGCCGCTGCCCCGTTTCCCGTAAAGAATGTTGGTCTGAGCCGGAGTGCCGCCGGAACCGGCGATGACCCGGTCCGGGGTGGCCTGGCCCAGGGCGTTGAACACCATCTCGGTCATGAAATGCCCCACCTGCATCCGGGCGGCCACGGCCGCGGGAAACCGGCAGTTGATGACGGATCCTTTGGGTGCGGTCATGTGTACCGGGCGGATGGCCCCTTCGTTGATGGGGATATCCGGATCAAATGCGGATTTGACCGCCATGAACACATAGGCATAGGTGAAATTATACACCACGTTCACGCCCCAGTCCACCTGATCCGAGGTCCCGTCAAAATCCACGTGGATGTCGGATCCGTCCACGGTGACCGCCACCCGGATCCGAATGTCCGGCCCTGGACCCGGCCCCTTCGATCACCCCTTTGTGGCGGTAGGTGCCGTCCTGGATCTTTTCGATGGCCGCCCGCATGGAGGTTTCGGTACGGGAGATGATCTCGTCCGCCAGATCGTCCAGGGTGTCCAGGTGTTCCTCCGTCATCATTTCGACGATCTTTTCTGCGCACACATGGTTGGCCGCCACCTGGGACCGGAGGTCTCCGGTCACCTCTTCCGGAGTGCGCACGTTCCACCGGATCATGTTCAACAGATCCTCATTAAGCACCCCGGCATCATACAGCCGGGTCACCGGGACATAGATGCCCTCTTCAAACACCTCCCGGTTGTCAGAGGATACACGGCCCCGATATCGGAATGGTGAAACACGCACGCGGTAAACGCCACAGGTTTTCCCTTGAAGAAAATCGGGCTGAGCACACACACGTCATTGAGATGGCCAGCCAGCAGCCAGGGATCGTTGACAATGAACACGTCCCCTTCCCTGTAGGAGGAAAGGGGCATGGACTGAATGATCTTCTTAACCCCCAATGCCATGGCCCCGGCCTGGCCCGGGGTGCAGAAAGTACCCTGGACCAGTTCCTGGCCCCGGCTGTCCGTGAACATGCAGGTATAGTCATGGGCATCTCTGAGCAGGCTGGAAAACGCGGTCCTGGCCACGGAAGCGTCGGCCTCATCCACGATGGACACCAGGCGGCGCCACAAAATTTCCAGGGTAATGGGATCAAATGTCTGTTTTTCATTTTTCTCCTCCCCGATGCGGATCCACACAAACCCCTTGTCATCCACGGTGGCGGCGGAATCCTCTCCCATCACAATGGTGGATTCCCGCTCCTCGATAATGGCCGGCCCGGCAAAACAGGCATTGGCAAACAACCGGGACCGGTCATACACGGTAAAATCGATATATGCTTTTTGCAGAACGGAAAAAGCCTTGCGCTGTCCTTTAATGCAGGTATCCAGCCGGGTTTCGTCACTGGTGAGCTGCGGCATGGTGAACGGTTTGGTGGGCAGGGTCGCCCGCACTTTGAATGTAACGAACTCCACCGGAGTCTCCGGGTAGGTGCGGCCGTAGAGCCGTTTGTATTCGGTATCAAATTTCTCCCGAATTTCCTCATGGGTCCACTGGGTAAAGGGTTGGGATCGATGATCAGATCGGTTTCAGCCCCCTGGCCCACAAACCGCATCAAAAGAGTCCGCTGGAACATCACCTTGTCTCCTTTGGCCGCATCCGCCAGGATAGCGGCGCCCTCTTTTTCCAGCTGGGCGAAAAGATCTTCAATATCGGCGAAATCCGCGTCATCCAAAACCAGCCGGTGGCTTCGGGACAAGTCAAACGCCACCGGGGCCGTGAAAAATCCCAGGGCCGATCCCACTCCGGCCAGGGGCGGCACCAGGATCGATTTGGCTCCGATCTTTTTTGCCAGACCATAGGCATGCACCGGCCCGGCACCGCCGAACGCGGACATCACCACCGTAGAGGGATTTCCTCCTTTTTCCGCGATATGGGTTTTGGCGGCCGCAGCCATGGTCTCGTTGATGAGGTCGTGGATCCCGAAAGCCGCATCCGTCAAGGCGGTACCCAGCGGCGTGGCAATCTTTTGTTCAATGGCGAAGCGGGACTTTTCAATATCCAGGGACATGGTGCCCCCTAAAAAGAAATCCGGATCCAGGTATCCCAGGACCAGATCCGCATCGGTCACTGTGGGGTTTTCACCGCCCCGGTTGTAGCAGGCCGGCCCGGGGTTGGCACCAGCGCTGTCCGGTCCCACGGCCAGCAGGCCCAGGTTGCTGATCCGGGCAATGCTGCCTCCGCCGGCACCGATCTCCATAAGATCCACCACCGGCACCTGGATGGGCAGGCCCGACCCTTTCTTGAACCGCTGGACCCGGCCCACCTCAAAGGTGGACACCAGCCCGGCATGCCCTTTCTGGATCAGGCAGGACTTGGCTGTGGTGCCGCCCATGTCAAAGCAGAACATGTCCTTGATATCAAACATTTTACCGTAATGCTGGGAGGCAATCACAGCGGCGGTGGGACCGGATTCGATGATGCGTACCGGGAACTTCCTGGCGGTATCCACCGAAGTGATTCCGCCGGATGACAGCATGATGTAGAGCCGCCCGCCGAATCCCAGATCTGCCAGGCGCTGGGTCAGCCGTTCCAGATACCGGAAGGTGATGGGCTTGACATAGGCGTTCACCGCTGTGGTGCAGGTGCGCTCATATTCCCGGATCTGGGGCAGCACCTCAAAGGAATAGGAGGTGGACAGATCCGGATCTGCTTCCTGGATGATCCGCTTCAGGGCCTGTTCGTTCACCGGATTTTCATAGGAATTGATGCAGCAGACCGCCAGAGATTCGATGCCCTGCTTCTGGAAATCCGCCACCAGGGCTTTTGCCGCCTGTTCATCCACAGGTTTCAAGACCCGGCCGTCCGCCGTCACCCGTTCATCTATTTCCTGTCTCAACGCCCGGGGCACGATGGGTTCCGGGTACTGGCTGAAAATATCATAGGCATCATACCGGATTTCCCGGCCCAGTTCCAGCACATCCCGGAATCCTTGGGTGGTGATCAGCCCAGTTTTTGCCCCTTTGCGTTCAATGATGGCATTGATGACCAGGGTGGTGCCGTGGATCACATCCCTGACCTGGTCCAAAAAGCCCGGTTTGACCGCCAGTAGCTCTTTAATGCCCTGCTCCACAGCATCGGACGGGTCATCCGGCGTGGTCAGGCACTTGTTGGTAAAAAACTCCCCGGTCCGGGTGTCCACCAGGACAAAGTCGGTAAACGTACCCCGATATCACACCCCAGTCTAAAACCTGATTGATCCAAACCATACCTCCCTGATAGCGTATTGAGTTGTGGGTTGTGAGCAGTGAGATTTTCACCCCTCATCCTTTTCATCCCAGTGATTACAATGGCTGAACTTGGGGGCAGATCAGTAGAATATCGGTTCCTGCCACTCCCCAAAGACCTGGCGAAACACATCCGCCATTTCCCCCACCGTGGCAAACGCCTTGCAGCAGTCCACCAGAGGCGGCATGACATTGTCTTTGCTTTTTGCCGCCTTTTCCAGAGAGCGCAGACTGTCAGCCACAGCTTTTTCATGCCGGGTCCGCTTCACCTCGGCCAGGCTGTCTTTGGAGGATTGTGCCCAGGCCTCATTGTACCGGTGCAGTTCCACCTCAGCGCCTTCATTTTCTTTGCCAGGGGTTTTACCCACTTTTTTGTATTCTCCGGACTGGAGCCCTTTTTCAAACTCAAACGCCTGCTGGGACACTTTTTTCTGGATCATCCCTTCGGAGATGCCGGACACGATTCCGCCCATTTCTTTGACCCAGGCCATCTCTTCTTTGATTTTGTCCGCCATCTCCAGGGTCAGGGTTTCGACAAAATAGGAGCCGGCCAAAGGATCCACCGTATCCCTGAGTCCCACCTCATCCATGAGCAGTTCCAGGGTTTTGAGCGACAGCAGTGCCGACCGGGGAGTGGGAATGGTATAGGCTTCGTCAAACGAGCACAACGCCGTGGTCTGGGCCCCGGACAAGGCCGCCCCCAGGGCGTAGAACGCCCCTCTCATGATATTGTTTTCCGGCTCTTCCCTTGGTGAGCCCGGACCCCCCGCCACCAAAAAGGCCTCTGAGAAACAGTTTTTTCTTTTCCGTGACCCCATAGTCTCGTTTGAGCATCTGGGCCCAGATTTTTCTGGCGGCCCGGAATTTGGCCACCTGTTCCCACAGATTGCCGTACACATTGAAGTTGAATGAAAACCGGCCCACAAAATCGGACGGATCAATGCCCCGCTGAGCCACCGTATCGATGTAGGCCCGGGCGATCTCAAAGGCATAGGCGATCTCCTGAGCCGGGGTGGCGCCGGATTCCCGGATATGGTATCCGCAGATGCTCACGGGATTGGACCGGGGCAGTTCCTTGACCGCATATTCAATGGTGTCCCCCACCAGACGTACTCCGTGCTCCACCGGAAAGATCCAGGCCCCCCTGCCGATCATCTCCTTAAGGATGTCGTTTTGGGGAGTGCAGGAGATCCGGGTCTTGTCAAACCCTTTGGCTTCCCCTAAGGCCTGGTACATGGCCATCATGATGGAAGCCACCGCATTGATGGTCAGTCCGGATCCGATGCGGTCCAGGGGGATCCCGTCAAACGCGGTGAGAAAATCTTTCAGCGAATCCACGGCCATGCCTACCCGGCCCACCTCACCTTCAGCCAGGGATGGTCCGAGTCATACCCATCTGGTGGGCAGATCAAATGCCACATTCAGCCCGTTCTGGCCGTTGGCGATCATTAGCTTGAACCGCTCATTGGTCTGCTCCGGGGTACCGAACCCGGTGTACTGCCGGGTCGTCCAGGCCCGGGACCGGTATCCCTGCGGATGAAGGCTTCTGGTAAACGGATACTCCCCCGGCTCCCCCAGGTCCTGTTCATAGGAAAACCCGGCCCTTTGCAGGTCTTTTGGCCCGTACACCGGTTTGACTTTAATGCCTGACTGGTAGGCCACCTCCTGGATGGCCCCTTTGTCATCCATGATATATCTGGCTACACCCATATTGCTCTCCCTTGTGAGAACCGCCGCCTTTTGGCAGGCAGCCGGTTTTTGTTACGCAAACAACTGATTGATTTCCGTCACGATGGTGTCAAAGTCGGTACCGCCGGGAAAACGGCCGCCACCCCCATCTGTTCGAGGGTCTGGATATCCTGCCGGGGGATCACCCCCCCCACCACCAGATGTACACCTGTCAGCCCGTGGTCTTTCATCATGGTGGTCAGTTTTCTGCAGATGGGCAGGTGGGCCCCGGACATGATGGACAGTCCGATGACATCCACCGACTCCTGAACCGTCGTGGAAATGATCTGGTCCAGTGTCTGGTGAAGCCCGGAATAGATCACCTCCATGCCCGCATCCCGCAGAGCCAGGGCCACGATTTTGGCCCCCTTGTCATGGCCGTCGAGGCCCGGTTTGGCCACCAGAACCCGGATCTTGTTTTTGTTTCCATATGCCTTGGTTTCCTTTCTTTATTTTCCCGGCGCCGCCGGTCATCCTCTTCGGGGGGAGGACCGTCACCGGACATCTTCCAAAACTCAGCCCCCTGTGCGGGGCGGCTGCATCAAAATCCTTCTTCGGTTTGACCGCCGGATATCCACCCAGTGGGTAGCAGATGGACTGTGCCCCCTGCCCAAGGCTCCCGCTGTACAGAAAACGAAGCCCAAATTCTCATCCCCTCCTCCTTCAAACGTTGTCCCATGCTCCGCTTTACAGGTGATCCTGGCCTTTATGCCAGACACTTGTCCGCTGTCAGCAGCGGGGAGTGCCGGGGAGCGGGACTAAACCGACAGCCATCACATGTCGCCCCGGCTGATATCATCCAGGTTTCCGGTCAGGCACTCTGCCAGATTCCGGGCCGCCTCGTAGGGATCTGCCGCCACGTCTGCCTGGTGCGCTTCTGCTTCCATAAACTCGGCCACCTGCCGGTTCAGCCATGGATCGATGCGGTCCTGTACCATCTGCCTCACGAGGGTTTTGAAATAGCCTGCGGCCTGGTCTGCCTGTTTTTGTTTCAAAAGCTTGTGTTCCGTCATGAACCGCCGGTGTTCCAGGAACTGTTCCGAAAGCTGGTCCACGCCCTGGCCGGTTCTGGCGCAGGTACTTGCCACGAGTGGCTGCCAGGTGCCGGAAGGAACCGGCCGCAGTTTGACAGATGTTCCAGGGTCATCACTTCCGATGCCGCACCGGGCAGGTCGTTCTTGTTCACGATAAAAACATCCGCCACTTCCAGCAGGCCCGCTTTGACCGCCTGGATTCCGTCCCCGGCCCCGGGAAAAGCCACCAGTCCCAGACTGTGAACCATGCGGCAGATCTCCATGTCTGCCTGGCCCGACCCCACCGGCTCCACAATGATGACGTCATACTTCATGGCATCCAGCACCAGGCAGGTGTCTCTGGCCGCCTTGCCAGACCCCCGGCCACCCCCCGGGCCGCCATGGACCGGATAAACACGCCGGGATCGCCGGCATGGGCCTGCATGCGCACCCGGTCTCCCAGCACGGCTCCACCGTCCGGGCAGAGGACGGATCCACGGCCACCACCCCCACGGTCAGGTCTTTTTGCCGGAAACAGGTGATCAGGGCACTGATCAGGCTGGATTTACCCGCCCCGGGAGGTCCTGTGATGCCGATGACAAACGCGTTGCCACCGTAGGAGTACAGCCGGCCCAAAAGCCGGTCTGCCCGCGGGTCTCCCGCCTCAATGCCCCGCATCAGCCGGGCTCCGGCCATGATGTTGCCAGCCAGAATATCCCGGATCATTTCGGGGGAATCCAGGAGTATGTCAGGCGCTCTTCTGGCATCTTCCTCCTTGATGCGGCGAATCACCGCCTGTTTGCCCTTGAGAATATGGGCCCGCACCAAGGCTTCCACCCGTTCCGCGTCTTTCTGCCGCATGGCGGTCAGCATGTCGGCATGGTCTTGAAACGAAGCTTCGGCAAAGTCCGCCTGTTTGAGAATAATTTGCCGGTACCGGGAAATCTGGGCCCTGAGCTGGTTGATCATCTTAATGAGTCTCGGGCTGTCGCTGATGGCGTACAGGACATCATGGAACTCCGTGTTGATGTCGGGCAGCCGGGCGGTCTGTTTTCTTTCCAGGCAGTTCCGGAACCGGGTCATCACCTTTTCCAGGGGATCAGATCGGCAGGCCGGTGCTTTTCCGCTGCCAGTCGGGCCGCATACGCCTCCAGCACGGACCGTATTCCAAAGGTTTCCTCGATATCCTCCCGGGACAGGGTCATCACCTTGAACCCGCCGGAGGGCATTTTTTCGATCCAATCCTCCCGCTCCAGCTTGTGCAGGGCCTCCCTCAGCGGGGTCCGGCTGATGCCCAGCATCGGGGCGATACGGCTTTCCACAAGCCGGGCGCCTGGCTCGATATCCTGATCAATGATGGCCTGTTTGAGCTGATCATACACATCCTCTCCCAGGGATTTGCGTTCTCCGATAGCGTTGAGTTTCATGAGTCTTAAATAATGCCTTTCTCCTTGAACTGTGCCAGGGTTTCCGGGGCATACCCCAGAAGATCCCCGTAAATGGACTGGTTGTGTTCCCCGAACCGCGGAGGAAAGGTCAAGGTCTGGGTGCATGCTTCCAGAAACGGGGTCATGTTGGGGGGCGGGGCCAGGGTCAGCTCGACGCCGGACACCGTATCTTTCGAGGACAGCAGTCGCTTTTTCACCAGCGGATCGGTCGTCACCTCCTGTACTCCCTTGATGGGAGAAATGGGCACGGTGATGGCGGTAAACAGCTCGATGAGTTCGGCCGTGGTGTGCTGCCGGGTGATCTCATTGATGGCCTGATTGAGGTTGGCCACATCCTTGATTCGTCCCCGGTTTTCTTGTACTCCTCCCTGTCCAGGGACCTGAATATCTCCTGGGCGGTCATGGCGGCCCACTGCCGGTCATTGCCCACGGCCAGGTACACGAACCCGTCTTGGGTCTGGTACACCGAAACGGGGCAGAAAAACTCATGGGTATTGCCCCGGCGGGTGATGGGGGTGCCGAAACTTTTGTCCAGGGCAATGGGCACGGTGAGCCAGGATACCGAGGACTCGAACATGGACATGTCCAGGCGGGATCCTTCGCCCGTGACAGCCCGTTTGAACAACGCTTTCATGAGCAGCCCGTACCCATGCTCGGAGGTGCCCATATCCGGCAGCGGAATCCCGATCACCTGGGGATCGCCGTCCGCCTCACCGGTGAGATCCATCAGCCCTGACCGGGCCTGGAGAATGGGATCATAGGCCCCTTCATTGGAATCCGGCCCGAATCCCGTGACTCCCAGCCAGATGATGTCCGGCTTGATCTCTTTGAGAATGTCGTAAGCAATGCCCAGTTTGTCATAGTTTTTGGGCAGCTGATTGGTGATGAAGATGTCCACATCAAGTCTCTCGATCAACTCTTTGAGCAGCTGCTTACCTTCCGGCTCGGCCAGGTTCAGGGTCAGCGCTTTTTTACCGGCGTTAATGCACAGGTAATAGGCGTTCATCCGGTCTTCGTCCATCACCTTTTCACCGATGAACCGGTTGGGGTCGCCATACACCGGGTGTTCCAGACGGATCACCTCCATGCCGTCCTGGGCCAGCCGGTAGGTCAGATACGGGGCTACGGTGGCCTGTTCCAGGGACAATACCGTCAGTTTTTTCAAAAATTCCATGGGCGCTCCTTTCAGCACATTTTTTTTCCTTGTTCATGACAGGTGTCGAATATCTTCAGGTTGATCTCTTTGACAGGGTCCGGGCTCATGGATGCCACGGTATTTCGCAGGGCATCCGCATCCAGGGGACCCTGGCCGAAGGCGGCAAAAAACGCCACCATGGCCAGGTTGGTGGACTTTGGAGAGCCTAAGTCAAACGCGGTTTTCCCGGCTTCCATGGCAAAAGAGGCGATCCCGTGGTCAGACAGGTAAGGAGCCACCCGTACATCGGGAAACACCTGGGCCTTGGCGTTGGCAAAGACCATGCCGCCGGGTCTCACCCAGGGCAGGTACCGGTAGGCCTCGGTTTCGTCCATGGAAATCAGAAAATCCCCGGCTCCGGCCCGGATCAGGCTGGCACCGGCATCCCCGATCTTGAGATGCGATACCACGGACCCGCCTCTCTGGGCCATGCCGTGGGTTTCCGCCCCAGAATATTGTATCCCCTGTTCAGGGCGGTCTGGGCCAGGATCTTGGTCATAAATAATATTCCCTGCCCGCCCAGTCCGCTCAACACAAACTGATAGGTTTTCATGTCCGCTCCTTTATGAAATACACTGCACCGCATCTTTGGGGCAGATGTTCAGACACACTCCGCACCCGGAACACAGCACCGGATCGATCTCGGTCTTGCCTTTTTCCGGGTTCCGCTTCATGGCCGGGCACTCGAACCGCAGGTGGCACAGGCCGCAGTCATCACATTCGTCAGTAACCGTCACTTCAACGGTTTCGGCCAATGCCTGGTCCCGCAGCCCGATGACGCACGGGTGCCGAGATATGATCACGGCAATGCCCCCATCCGGGGACAGGGTCCATTCATGGGCGGCTCTGATTTCATCAATGGTGTGTTTCACATCATAGGGGTCCACCACTTTGAGATAGGTGACACCGCATCCCTTGACAATGGTTTCCAGGGCAATAGCGTTGCCTTTTCTGCCGTCCACCCGCACCCCCTGGGTGATGGCCGGCTGCATCCCGGTCATGGCAGTGATGCCGTTGTCCAGGATCACCAGCACAAATCGCGCGTCATTGTACACGGCATTGATCAACCCTGTGGTGCCGGAATGAAAAAAGGTGGAATCCCCCATGGTTGCGATGACCGGTTTGTTCACCCCGTCCTGCTGAAACGCGTGCCAGAACCCGGACGCCAGGGTGATGCCCGCACCCATATCCAGAACCGTGTCCACGCCACCCAGATTGGACCCCAGGGTATAACACCCGATATCCGAAGGATAGATGGCCCTGGGCACCGCCTTGCGGATGGCGTAAAACGAAGCCCGGTGAGGGCATCCCGGACACAGGGTGGGCCGACGCACCGGCAGGTCCAGGGATGCGGCCAGGCCAAGGCCTCTTTGGCGGTATCCTCCGTAGTCAGCGGTTCCAGGCCGCAGTCAGACAGGGCCCGGTTGATCACCGCCAGAATCTTTTCCGGCACCAGCTCCCCTTCCATGGGCACATGCCCGGACAGCCGGCCAAGGGTGTTGCGCCGGTCCCCCAGCAAATATTCGATTACCGTGTCAGTCTCTTCGATCACCAAAATCCTGTCACAGGCATCCATGAATGGATCGGCCAGGGAGGCGGGAAACGGATAAGGCGCGCCCAGCTTGAGAATCGGGATGTCCGTGCGGCTGAACTCCGCCAGCAGGTCCGCCACCACGGCCGACGGCACCCCCCCGGCCACGATGCCAAAAGGATGGGTTTGTCCCGGCTGAATATCGGACAGGTTATAAGGAGCCAGGGAGGCGAATTTCTCTGCGATCCGGACATGTTTTTCATTGAGGGTTTTGTGCTGGAGAAACCGGAATTTGGGCGTGGAGGCCCACCTTGTGGGTTCCCGTTTGAACGCCGCCGGGGTCTCATTGTTTTCAGGTCCCCATAGGAGATGTTCTGCCTGGCGTGGCAGATGCGGATCGCGGGCCGTACCAGCACGGGCACCTGGAATTCTTCGGAAATTTCGAACGCGGTCTGGATCATGGTCGGGCTTCCTCCGGACTGGACGGGTCCAGTACCGGCACCTTGGCCATGCGGGCCATGAACCGTGAATCCTGCTCGGTCTGGGAAGAGTGGGGCCCGGGATCGTCACAGGAGATCACCACCAGCCCCCCGATGTTGCCGATGTAAGCGGCGGAGAAAAACGAATCCGCCGCCACGTTCAGCCCCACCATTTTCATGCAGCAGGCGGCCCGTTTGCCGGAAATGGCTGCGGCAAACGCATTGTCAAACGCCACCTTTTCGTTCACCGACCACTCGATCACTGTGTTGAGGCCGGCCTGTTTGGCAAACCGGACGGTTTCCGGCAGAATCTCGGAACTCGGGGTTCCGGGATAAGAGGTGAGCATCTGGCAGCCCGCCTCCAGCAATCCTAAGGCCATGGCCCCGTTCCCCAGTAAAAATGCGTGTTTCATAAACATCCTCATGTTTGATTGAAGGCGAACCGTTCCCGATTGTCTGCGGTCTTCTGCACAGACCCCTTATCCATGTCAGGTTTCTATGTCCGGCCCACGACGGTTCTTCCGATGATCATCTTTTCGATTTCCTTGGCCCCTTCATAGATCTCCAGAACCTTGGCGGCCCGGTAGAACCGTTCGATATCGTAATCGTCAAAATACCCGTAACCACCGTGAAGCTGCAATGCCTCATCCACCACCTCCACGGCGATGCGGGAGGCGTACAGCTTGGCCATGGCGGTCACATGGGTGTCCGGAGTGCCGTTGTCCAGAAGCCAGGCCGCCTTGTACATGATGTTGCGGGCCAGCTCGATCTTCACGGCCATGTCCGCAATCTTGAACTGAACCCCCTGAAAGCTGCCGATGGGTTTACCGAACTGTTTCCTGCCTCTGACATGTTTCACGGCCATGTCCAGGGCTCCCTGGGCCAGGCCCACGCCATGGGCTGATACATAGGCACGGCTCCGGTCGAAAACGCCATAAGCTGGTGGAAACCGTTGCCCGGCGTGCCAATGAGGTTGTCTTCAGGCACCCGGACATTGTTCAGGTACACGGCGGCCGTATCTGAACACCGCAGCCCCATCTTGCCGTGCATGGGCTCGGCCTTGTACCCTTTTCGGTCAGTTTCCACGGCAATGATGCTGTGACGTTTGGACCGGAAGGGGTTGTCCGGATCCGTGAGGCAGTAAATGAGCATGAACGTGCCTTTGGTCCCGTTGCCGATCATCACCTTGGACCCGTTGAGAACCCATTCATTACCTTCTTTGACCGCTGTGGTGGTCGCGGACAGGGTGTCGGAACCGGCATCCGGCTCGGTGATGGCAAACCCCATGACCCCGTCCCCTTCGAAAACGGGTCTTAAAAACCGATTCCCCTGCTCGTCCGTGCCGAAAAGAATGAATTCCTCTGCCCCGAAGGTCAGGGAACACAGCTGCTGGCTGATGCCGGGATCCACTTTCCACAGCTCTTCAAGCACGATGGCCTGCTCCAGAAATCCCAGTCCGGGGCCGCCGAATTTTTCCGGGACAAACAGCCCGATCAGGCCCAGTTCCCGGGCTTTTTTCACAATCTCTTCGGGATAGGTTTCATTCAGGTCCAGTTCCCGGCCTGCCGGGGCCAGCTCGCCTCTGGCAAATTCCCGGGCTGCCTTCTGAATAATTTTCTGCTCCTTTGACAATAAAAAATCCACGAATCCGCCTCCTTGAGAAAGAGTTACAAAGGAATGTTGCCATGGCGCCGAAACGGTGCCGGCCGCCGTTTGTTCTTGAGCATGGAAAGACCGGCAATGATCTGCCGCCTTGTGTCTGCCGGATCGATCACCTTGTCCACCAGCATGTTGGAAGCGGCATGAAAGGGATTGGAATACTTGTAATCATATTCCTGAATTTTTTCCTGTTTAAAGGCCGCCGGATCTTCGGCATTCATGATCTCCTTGCGGTAAATCAGGTTGATGGCAGCAGTCGTGTCCAGCACCACCAGCCGGGCCACGGGCCAGGCCAGCATCAGGTCCACGCCCATACCCACACAGCACATGGCCATGACGGCACCGCCGTATTCTTTTCTCAGCGCCAGGGTGATCTTGGGCACGGTGGCTTCGGCATAGGCATACAGCATCTTGGCCCCGTGCCGGATAATGCCGGCATGCTCCTGCTTGACTCCGGGAAAATATCCGGGCACATCCACCAGGTTGACCAAAGGAATGTTGAAACAATCGCAGAACCGGATGAACCGGGCCGCTTTATCCGAAGAATGGTAGTCCAGGCACCCGGCCCGGACCCTGGGCTGGTTGGCCACCAC